>APMI01007521.1_pt1 | contig 91953 bp, 71 predicted proteins | sample 667938 | NCBI WGS metagenome assembly APMI01 (sample SAMN01084076, study PRJNA167559) | wastewater metagenome | biome: Wastewater | place: Denmark: Ejby Moelle, Odense | collected 2011-11-28 | reverse complement strand
GTACAGCAACGTTTTTGTCACATGGCTCAACCTCAAACACCATGCCGAACACTACTGGCACTTTTGTCCATCGATCAGTGTTACCGCACAAAGAAGTTCGCAAAGCTTACTGCGGCACCGAAATCCGCCACACCCACAGGGCCTTTCGTTGTTCCCTCAAGCGTGCCCTCCAGCACCTGAGGATTGGCGTCCTGAGGTTCGGTCAGCGTGGCGGTGGCTTTGCTGCCTGCGAGAGTGAGGCGCACGCGGTACCATTTGCCGGGCTTCACCTTGTCCGCACCGAAGACGATGGGGGCCGTGCCGCTGCCGATGAGCACAGCGGGCGCTGCCTGACCACGCACGCAGAAGCCCGCACAGGCTCGCTTGAGATCGGCATCTTTCGGCAGCTGAAAGTCGGCAATGTATTCGCCGTCGGCGATCTCGGTTTCGCTCCATAACGGTGAGGCTGGCTGGCCGGAGGTGAGCTTGAGATTCCAGTTGGCAGCCACCCAGCGTGTCTCGGCACCTGCAGGTACTTTCCAGCCACGAAGATCGACGCCGTTGTACAGGTGCTTCCAGCCTTGGTCCAGCGGGGCGGAGTCAGCTTCGGTGGCTCCGGAGCCGGGCAGTTCCTTGATGCGCACATTGCGGAACTCGACCGGCGCGCCTTCGGATTCCAGGGCAAGGTAGCCTTTGCGCCAGAAGCATTTGTCACCGCCGCTCACCACCTTGCCATTCACCGCGAGCGTGAGTGTGCCGTTGTTGCCGGTGATGCGGTAGTGGTTCCATTCGGGCGAGGGCTTGCTGCGCTCCTCACTGGGAAAGCTGCGCTGGCCGTTGTGCTCGCCATGCGGCTCCATGGTGGCGCCGTGAATGGGGAAGACATCGCCATGGGTGGTGAACCAGCGCGGTTTCTTGGGGTCGGCATGTTTCATGTAGCCGTGGTCCAGCACCTGCACCTCGATGCCGCGCAGGAAGGGCACGCCGGGGGCGGAGATGGGGCTGCCCCAGATGAAGACGCCGGAATTTCCGCCGCTGCTGAGGTGCCGCCACTCGCACTCCAGTATGAAGTTTTCATACTGCCTCTCCGTGCGCATGGCTCCGGTGGGGGTGCCCGTGCAGCTCACCACGCCATCCTTGATGCTCCAAGTCTCCGGCGCGCAGTTCGCATTCACCCAGCCGCTGAGGTCTTTGCCATTGAACATGGGGACAAAGCCGCCTTCATCGGCGAGGGCTCTGGAGAGGACGAGGAGGCAGAGAAAAAGCGTGGATTTCATGTGCGAAGAGTACGCACCGTTTGGCCAAGTCTTTTATCCATGCCTGTCGCAGGCGCTTCTCAGCCAAACAACGCAGCCACGGGCTTGCCGCCGTCCGTGATCGGCACGGGACGTGTGCCATCCATCAGCTCCTTGCTGGGGTCGATGCCCATGGCGGCGTGGATGGTGGCGTGGAAATCGACGAGAGGGACGGGATTTTCGACGGGCTTCTTGGAGAGCTCGTCGGTCACGCCATAGGCGCCGCAGTGGTTCAGGCCGCCACCGGCCAGTACCATGGAGAAGGTGGTGCCCTGATGGCCGCGGCCACCGCGTCCGTCAAACTCAGGGGGGCGGCCGAACTCGGTGCCCACGACGATGAGGGTCTTGTCGAGCAGCTTGTGGTTCTTCAGGTCGCGGATGAGGGCGGAGAGGGCGGTGTCCAGCTCCTGGATGAGGAGGTGCTGGTTTTTGTAGCCTTCATTGTGAATGTCCCAGCCGGTGCCGTTCATGAAGTTGAGGTTGTGGGAGACCTCAATGAAGCGCACGCCGGCCTGCACCAGGCGGCGGGAGAGCAGGCAGCGCTGGCCGAACTCGCCGCCGTATTCATTGCGCAGGGAGGCGGGCTCCTCCTTGAGATTGAAGTGGCGCATGAACTTCGGGCCGGAGAGGCTGAGGGCCTGCTCCTGGGCGGCCTTGTAGTCGGAGATGCTGGACTCGCGCGGTGCGCGGGACATCAGCGGGGCCAGGAGCTGCTCGCGGGTGAGGGCGCGCTTTTCATCCACAAAGTCCGGGCGCGTAAAGCCGGCGGGGCCGGTGTTGGTGTCGGTGAGATAGACGTAGCCCGCCTTGGCACCGAGGAAGCCGGGGCCGCGGCTCACGTTCGGGTAGCCGATGAGAATGTAGGGCGGCATGCTTTCGCCAGCGGCACCACGCTCATGCGCGATGATGGAGCCCACGCTGGGATAGACGACATTGCCTGAGATCATGCGCCCGGTATGGACGATGTTGGTGGCAAAGGCGTGCTCGTCGATCACATGGTGGTTCACCGTGCGCATCACGGTCACATGTTCCATGACCTTCGCGGTTTTGCTGAGATGCTCCGTGAGCTGCACGCCGGGGACGGAGGTGTCGATGGCCTTGTAGAGAGAGCCTGCGACCTTGGTCTTGTCCGTGTTGTTGCCGAGCTTCTTGGGGTCAAAGGTGTCGATCTGCGCCATTCCGCCGCCCAGCCAGATGAAGATGCAGTGCTCGGCCTTGCCCTTGGGGGTGTGCACAGGGGTGTTGTTGGCAAACAACGGAGCTGTGCCCAAAGCGGCGGCGGAGGTGAGGAAGGAACGGCGTTTCATGGGATGATGGAGTATAAACGCAGAATCGCGGCGGTTTTCACTTTCCGGGGCACCTCACTTTCGTGGGGTGGGCGGTTTATTCAACTGTGTCTGCAATGCGGTATTTCCAGTAGTCGGGATGGTGCTTCTCGTGAGCCACTGCGATGACGTAAACTGCATCGCCGTATTCGCGATAAACGACCGCGTGGGAGAAGCGATCAAGATTTAGCCTGCGATAACTCTGATAGATGAAGTGTGCATGTGTTGGCCTTTCACGGATGCGATGGAACCCTGCTCGTACTTCTGCAATAAATCGTGCAGGCGAACGATCGCTGCGCTTGGCCAGAATCATTGCCCAGCTTTCGATTTCATCCTCGACTTCAGGATGAAGCAGCAATTGTCGCATGGAGCCTGGCTTCGATTTTGTTCAGTACTGTGAAGGCGTCCTGACACTGTACTGTTCCCGAGGTGATTTCATTCCAACGCCGATCAAGTGTGGCTTTCAGTTCATCGTCCTCAGCCTCCTGCGGCCCAGCATCGTCAAAGAGGCAGTCGCCAAGCTGCCAGTAGAGCTCTTCCCGCTCCGCTTGGGGCAACTGGCGAACCTGTTCGAGAATGGCAGCAGTTTGAGTGCTCATAGGGTTAATGTATCCATTTTTATCGGCGTCCTCAAGGGCTAAACTCCCACTCTGGCGCATTGAGCAGAGCCCAGAGCACGTCCTCCATGTGGCTGCGCCATTCGGCGTTGAGCTTGTCGGTGGGGGGATCCCCGGCGCGGGCGGCGGTTTCCTGGGCCATGCGCACGGTGGTGGCTTCGGCGTCGAGGTGGTTGGACCAGCTGACGTATTTTTCGCGGGTGCGGGTGGAGGCTGGATGCTGGGGGCTGGATGCTGGATCCTGGATGCGTGAGTCGTATCCTGCGCTGAGGTGCTTGGTGTACAGCGCACGCTCTTCAGCCGTGGGATGGCGGGTGAGGAGCTTGAGGAAAAGCTGGTCGATGAACTGATCGAGCGACTCGTTTTTCAAAGCGAGGGCGGTGATGCCGTGGTCGTCGCTCAGGCGTGTGAGCCAGACGCCCACGGTGCCGTTGCTGAGGATGGCGGGCTGCAGCACGTTGGGGTCGGCATCGCGCTTGCTCACAGGGTCCTGGCGGGAGCCGCGCCAGCCGAAGGCGCTGAGCACATCTGTCACCGCCTGGATGCGGGGCAGGGCCAGGCTGGGGCGGTCGCGTTCATTGCTGGTGCTGGTGAGCATCCAGCTGTGGTGCGGTTTGCCGAGGTGGATGGCGTTCTTGAGATCGCGGGTGTTGTCGATGTCGAGGCAGACTTCCTCGGTGTGGAAGGGCTTGCCGGTGGCGGAGAAGAGGGAGTCCACGATCTGCTCTGCCTGCAGCCTGCGGGGCGCGGGGCTGGTGAAGAGCGGGCTGGTCTGCTTGAGCGTGGGATCGGTGGCGCGCTGGTAGGCCTGGCTGTTGAGGATGAGGCGGGCGAGGTGCTTCACATCATAGCCGCCGCTGACGAATTCGCGGCCCAGCCACTTCAGCAGCTCGGGATGCGAGGGCTTGCCTTTCTCCCAGTCTTCGATGGGCTCCACGATGCCGCGGCCCATGAAACGTGCCCACACGCGATTGGCGATGACCTGGGCAAAGCGCTCGTTCTGCGGTGCGGTGATCATGGCGGCCAGCACATCGCGGCTGTCCTTGGGATCTTCCGCCAGCTTGGCGGCGGCTTCGTCGCAGAACTCGGCAAAGGGCCACTTAGGCTGCACCTTGGTGCCGGGTTGCAGCGTCACCTGGATGAGCGGCTTGCGGCCACCGGCGTGGATCTTGTCCATCGGCACGCTGCTGGTCTTGGGCACTTCGATTTCTTTGGAGCCGAGCATGGCGGCGAGTTCAAAGAGATCCTGCTGCAATGACTTGCCGGTGGGCGAGTCATGGCAGCGGGCGCACTTCATCTCCACGCCGAGGAAGGCGGTGCTGACGATGGTGCCCTTCGCCGCCATGGGCACGTCATTCTGCGAGGCGGTGCCAAATCCGGCGGGGCCGCCGAGGCGCTCGCTGCCGCGCATGCGCAGGAGTTCAGTGACAAAGAAGTCCATGGGCTTGTTGTCCTGCAGGGACTCATAGAGCCACCAGCGGAAGGGGCCGGTGTTGTTCAGCGTGGGGTTGAGGATGTTTGGGTTTTCCGCCAGTACGTCCTGCCAGTAGCCCATCCAGTTGTCGGCCCAGCGCGGGTCTTTCAGCAGCTGGTCGATGACGGCTTTGCGGTCCGGGTTCTTCTGGAATGCGGCGATCTCTTCCAGAGATGGAGGCACGCCGATGGTGTCGATGTACACACGGCGCAGGAAGCTGAGATCGTCCGTGAGCGGCGTGAGCGTGAGGTGGTCGGCACGGATCTCCGGCCAGTGCGCGCCTTCCTTGATCCAGGTGGTGAGCACGGCGATCTCGTCCTTGGTCAGAGGCTTGCCCTTCGGCGGCATGATTTCGTCTTCATCTGTGGATGTGATGCGGGCGATGATTGAGCTGTGGTCGGGCTTGCCGGGATCGACAGCCGCGCCGTCGGATTTGCCGCCTTTGATGGCGTCTGCCAGCGAGTCGAGATGCAGGCCGCCTTTGGCCTTGGCGCCGCGATGGCACTCGGTGCACTTGGCTTCGAGGATGGGCTGGATGTCCTTGAAGTAGTCGATGCTGCCTTTGTGAGAGTCCTGGGACTTCACGGTGGCGATCTTGGCGGCGATGAATTCGTCGATGCTGCCTTTGCCTGCCGGGTTCTTTGCCAGCCATGCTTCTGCGGCCTTGCGGCGCGTGGCCCAGTAGGGGGCGGAGAGTGCACGCAGCTCGGCGCGCTTCTTGGCATTGACCTCGGCGTAGTGTTCATTGCGCTCCTGCTCGTAGGCGGTGAGGCCCGCGTCATTGTAGGTCACTTCACGTTTGCCGGGTGTGACGAGCTTCCAGCTCTGGCTGCCCTGCGGGCTCCAGGCCACCACGGTCTCGCCCAGTTCGGGGCGGCGGATGCTTTTGCCGGTGAAGCTGCCCACAACGGTCTCCAGCACGATGAACTGCGGCTTGCCGGTGCCTTCAAACTCGCACCAGGATTCGCGGTTGCCGGGAGGGGCAAAACGGAAATCGGGGCCGAGGTCGAGGTACTCGTGCTGATCGGCCACCAGATGATGGCCGTCGCTGTCATTGGGCGGGAAAGGGGTGGTCAGAATCGTTTTGTTGTCGATGTAGAGATTCGTAGCGCCACGGGCGCGCAGCAGCAGGCGGTGCTTGCCTTTGGGAAAGGTCACGCTGGCGGCGGCACGCAGCAGGAAGGGCACATGGCGCTCTCCACGCACACCGGTGTCCACGTACTTCTGCGGCACATCCAGGAAGCCGAACACATCCTCCGTGTAGGTCTCGCCCACCTTCGGCGGCTCTGCGGGCCAGGCATTGGCATCGGGCATGCCTTCCTCTGCCAGCTGCACGAGCACGCGGCCTGCGGGCACCTGCTTTTTGGTGATGGGCGGGGGCGGCGGCACAAACTGGTACTTGGCCTTCAGCGCGGTGACATCGACTGGGCCGCGGTAGATGGCCACGTCATCGAGCCAGCCATTGAGCGAATGAGAAGCGGCGAGCGTGGAGCCGCTGCCGATTACGAGGGAGTCGCCATCGGTCACGGGGGCGCGGTCGGTGGCGCCGCCCATGTCCCACACGCCGTCGGTCTCACGGCCGTCGATGTAGCCTTTGATGCTCTTCGGCTTGCCGTAGGTGTAGGTGACGGCGATGTGATGCCAGCCGGTGGAGGGCAGGGTGTCCTTGGACCACCAGCGGTGCCAGTCGCCCTTTTTGTCGGGCACATTGGCGCTGTGAAAGAGGAAGCCGATCTGAGCGCCGCCCTTGGTGTTTTGCAGGCGCAGGGCGTAGTTTTGATTCTCGGTGCCAAACTCCTTGGTGCCGAGGCGGCCTTTGCCGATGATGTAGGGCGTGCCGTTCTGAGCGGCGGGCTTGACCCAGGCCTCGAGGGTGATGGTGTCATTCAGGCCAAAGCGCAGTGCCTCGGCGTCCGGGATGGTGAGCGCGGATTTCTTGCCGTCGCCGGTGAAACGCTGCGCGGTGTTGTCTTTGGAAAAGCCGGGGTAGTTCGGGGAGCGTGGGCCGGGCTCCTTGGCATCGTCAAAACGCCACTGCATGACGGGGGTGTCGGGTTGCTTGTCCGCAGTGTCGTTGCCGCCGCTGTCATTTTGGGCGGAGGCGGCGAGGGCGGAGAGCAGGAAAAGGGCGGGGACGTAGCGCGTCATGTCCCTATGAACGCCAGATAGCCGCCGCTTTCAGCATTTGGGGCACCCCACTTTCGTGAGGGTGGGGGGGAAGGGCAGAGCTTGAAAAATGCTGGGCGTGTGTCAGTTTATAGGCAACTTCAGGAGGAAATCAGAGATGAAGAAACCGCAGCTCAAACCACTTCAAGCACTCGACTGGCTGCAAAAGGCTGGTGGTCTGACCGTGGAGGAGGCCGAGGAGTTCCGGGAGGATGTCAGGGCTGAGCGTGAGGCCCAACCAGTTAGCTGATCTCCTGCTGCCGGTGGCCACGGCGGCTTGATTCATCCCTGGCGTGGATGTGGGTGGTCGTTGTGGAATGGTGGTGCGCGGCAGATTTTCTGTCACAGATTCGCCGTTCCGACCACTCCAGTGCTGCGTATGAAAACCACAAACGAAACATTGGATGATGCCCGCCTGGTGCAACTGGGCCTGGAAGGAAACGGAGATGCCTTTGGCCGGCTGGTGGCCCGCTACCAGTCCCCTCTTTGCGCGCTGGCCTACAGTGCGTGCGGAAACCTGGCGCATAGTGAGGATCTGGCGCAGGAGACTTTCATCGTAGCATGGACGAAACTGCGTGATCTCAAAGAGCCGGCGAAGTTCAAGCCCTGGCTCCTGGGCATCATGCGAAACCTGCTCAACTCAACCTTCCGCCGTCAGGGGCGAGATCCCATGGCCGGGGCTGAGAATCTGGACGCAGGCATGCCCGTGGCCGCTGCGGGTTCCGCTCCGGACAAGCAGGCCATCAGCAAAGAGGAGGAGGGCATGCTGTGGCGTGCTCTGGAAAACATTCCCGAGACCTATCGCGAGCCGGTCATTCTCTTTTACCGCGAGCAGCAGTCCATTCAGAGAGTGGCTGAGGCCATGGGCTTGTCCGAAGAGGCGGCGCGGCAGCGGCTTTCACGTGGGCGCAGGCTGCTGCAGGAGCAGGTGCTGGCCTTCATTGCGGGGGCGCTGGAGCGGACCCAGCCCAGCGCGGCGTTTACCCTATGCGTGCTGGCGGCCCTGCCTGCCATGACTCTGCCTGCGCAGGCCGCCACGGTAGGCACCATGACTGCCAAAGGTGGCTCTGCCGCAGGGATGGCATGGATCGGCTGGGCAGGGGCTGTGCTGGGCCCGCTGCTGGCGTTTCTCAATCTCTTCGGCATCTGGCGGCAGAGCCATCTGGCGGCGCGTTCAGAGGATGAGCGCCGGGTGCATCGGATCTTCTTTCCACTGCTCGCGTGCAGCATCGTCGCTGTGATTGTGCTCACCACGCTCATCATGGATCGAAGCGCCTCGCTTATTGCCACGCGGCCAGGGCTGTTTGTCGGGCTGATTCTTGGAGTCATGCTCGGTTATCCACTGCTGCTCATTCCGCTGGGGCTGTGGTATTCCCGTGCGATCAGGCGGGTGGCGCAGCCTGTGGGGGCGGCTGCTGACAGTCAGCCGAACTCCTGCTGGGAATACCGCAGCCGGTGGCAGCTGCTGGGGCTGCCGCTCCTTCATCTGCGCTTTGGCGGCTGGCAGCGTGGCAGGCCGATACGGGAACTGAAGCCGGTGAAGGCGTGGATTGCCGTGGCGGATGGTTTCGCGTTTGGCGTGTTGTTTGCCTACGGTGCGGTGGCCGTGGCTCCCGTCAGCATTGGTGCGTGTGCCATCGGTCTGGTATCTTATGGTGCCTTCGCGTTCGGCGGGCTCTCCATTGGCGGGTGCAGTGTGGGTGTGTGGGCCTTCGGAGCCATCGCCATTGGCTGGCAGGCCTCGGCGGGCTGCGCCATCGCATGGTACATCGCCTCAGGGGCACAGCAGGCCGTGGCGCATGATTTTGCGCTGGCCCCCGTGGCTTACGCGGCGCAGGTGAACACCGAGCTGGCGAGGCATCTGGTGCGGTCGAGCCCCTTCTTCCAGGCGTGCTGGGCGGCGGTGCCTTCCTTTCCCTGGCTGATGTGGCTGTGGTCCGTGCCGATGATGATCTCCATGGCCGCTCACTGGCGCGGGGTGATGAAGGGGCGGAGAGCGCAGGTGGTCGAAGTCAGGGGATAAGCGGTGGCGAGAAAGTCATGGGTCTCGACGGCCGCTGGCTTGTCATCAAGCCTCCGCCGAGCATCTCGTGTTTCGAAAATCAGTTTTGGAAAAGGTCTCCACCTCACATCATGAACCCCAGCGGCGGGTTGCTGGCGCTGGGGGTGTAGAAGTTGCCGATGTTGGGCAGCACCAGCGGCAGGTCGGTGGGGGAGACGCCGAGCCAGAGGGCGAGCTCGGCAAAGAACTGGTCGCAGCTGGTGGTGGGGATGAGGCGGCCGTTGCCGGTGTCGAGCGGGTTCTGCTCGGGGCCGGTGTCGGGATTGATGGCCAGGCTGGGGAAGCTGCCGTAGATGTGCTTTCCCTTCACACCGCCGCCGACGATGAGCTGATTGCTGCCCCAGGCGTGGTCGCTGCCCTGGCCGTTGCTGGTCAGCGTGCGGCCAAAGTCGGAGGCCGTGTAGAGCACGACCTGATTCTGCAGATTCATGGCGGCAAGCTGATTGTAGAAGGCGCCGATGGCCGCGCTGATCTGCGGCAGCATGGTGCCTTGCAGATTGAGCACGCCGCTGTGGTGGTCCCAGCCGCCGAAATTGATGAAGAAGGTCTGCCGCACGGCACCGAGGGCGGAGCTGGCATGGCCCTGGATGGCCTGGGCGATCATCTGCAGGCGGGAGCCGACGTAGGTGGATGGAAAGACGATGCCGCCGGGCAGCGGGGCGGAGGTGGCGGTGGTAAAGGCATTGTAGGCATCCAGCGCGGCCTTCTTCCGGGTGTTGAAGGTCTGCATGAGGATGTTGGAATATTGCAGCGCCAGCTGGCTGTCCATGCCCTGGCTGAAAGCCTGCGTGACGGTGTCGTACTGCTGCCATCCGGCGCTGTAGTTATCCAGGGCCACGGCGCCGTCGGTGGTGATGGCGTACTCGGCCACGGAATGGCCGGTCTGCCACACGTTGCTGCCATCCAGGGAGATGTTCATGGGCACTTTTTGGTTGGCATTGAGGCCCTGGAGGAGATCGGCGGTGCGTCCGGCCCAGCCGATGCCGGAGCGCTGATTGGGCAGGCTGGTCTGCCACTGCTCGATCTGGTCGGAGTGCGAGTAGAGTCCGAGCGGCAGCTTCTTGGTCAGCGCGGTGATCTGGCTGCGGTTTTGCACGGGCTCGATGAGCGTGCCCACATTGGCGATGAAAGCGCCGTGCCCAGCCTCAAACAGCGCGGCGACCTCCGGCATGCCGCCGTGCACGGCAAAGGTGTTCTGCCCGGTGGGATGGATGTCGATGAGAGAGCCGGGAGCCAGCGCGAGGTCCGAGCGCGTGGCCTGATACTGCGCGTAGGCGGAGGTCTCCCGTGGGACGAGCACATTGAAGCTGTCACACCCGCCGGAGAGAAAGAGGCAGACCACGGCGCGGTATTCGCCGCTGGCGGGGGCGGTGAGCGCGGAGATCTTTTCGGCAAAGGAGAGATTGAGCAGCGTGTTCAGCACCGGGATGGAGCTGACGGCGGCGCAGCTGGCCTTGCCGATGAACTGACGTCGGGGCTGGTGAAAGGCGATCATGGCTGTGGTGGGTGCGTCAGTGGATGAATCAGCGCATCACATTGTACTCGGCGGAGGAGACGATGGAGGTGATGAGCTGGCGGAGGAGCTCGCGGTGCCACTGCCAGGAGGTGTCCGGCGGCTTCACACGATCGACGGATTCGCGGATGGCCTGAAAGAGCTGAGGCGACATGGTGCCGCCGAGGAGCATCATATCGTAGCGCCGGATCAGCAGGTCGAGATCGAGGAGATTGGAGACGCTGGGGGTGTCCTCGTTGATGTGGGCGGCGGGAATGATGAAGCCGAGCTCGGGATCGAGATTGAGCGCGACATTGTAGGCCGGGGTGCCGCTGCCCCAGCGATGCAGGCTGTTGTTGCCGATGGCACTGTAGAAGTAGTTGGCCCCGGTGATGGCGGAGCTGGCATTGACGATCTGAAACTCCGGAGCCACCAGCCCCATCTGCGTGACGGGGCCGGGCGGGCTGTGCCCGGGGAGGAAAAAATTGAAGACACTGGGGGAGTTCTGCGGGTCCTGCTGGTGGTCGAGATTGAACTAATCCAGCGGATAGCGGCCGGAGGTGGAGGCGGCATTGAAGGCGCGGGCCAGGTTGACCACACGGAGAAAGGGCTCGCGCATTTTGCCAAAGGTGGTAGAGTCCATCATGGCGGGATCCCGCGCCTCGGGGTCCATGAGGATGGCCTTGATGAAGGCCTTCATGTCTCCGCGCACGCCGCTGCCGTTGTCATTAAACTTGGCGGCCACGCGCCCGATGTAGGCGGCGCTGGGATTGGAGGTGACGAGGCGCTGAATGAGCAGGCGGCCGATGAAGGGGCCCACGTTGGGGTGGTTGAAGAGATTGGTGATGGCTGCATTGATGTCCGCCATGCCCGCCGTGCCGGTGCTGCCGCTGCTGGGTGTGCTGGCGGCGAGGTTGAGACCATTGAGCAGTGTTTTGGCACCGCAGTCATGGTAGGCGTCAAAGATCTTCATCGGGTGCAGGCGGTCGCCGTTGATGAGATTGTTGGCGTCAAAGCTGTTGCTGTCATACCACGTCAGGCCGGTGAAGACGCGGGCGAGTTCGGTGATGTCGGAGTTGCTGTAGGTGGGGATGAACTGCCCGGCCTGCGGATCGCCAGCGGAGTGGGTTTTGCGCGTGCCGTCGGTGTTCAGCTGCCAGAGGCCGATGCTGAAGAGCTGCATGACCTCGCGGGCAAAGTTTTCATCCGGGTGGATGTTCAGCGCGGGGATGGCTTTTTGATTTCCCAGATGGCTGAGGTAAACGCCCATCACCGGATGCATGGCCACCTGCTTGAGGATGTCGAGGTAGTTGCCGAAGGCGTTGGCCTCAAAGATGTCGTAGTAGTTGGCCATGCCCTCGTAGTCCACGGCCAGCGTGTCGGCGCGGTCGGAGGTGACGAGGATCTCGCTGAGAGCAAAGGCCACGCGCTGGCGCAGGGGATCCGGGAGCTGCGTGGTGGCGGAGTCGGGGCGCAGCTTGGGCACGCCCATGGCGCGCTCCCACCAGGCGTGCTCCTTGTAGTTGCCGTAGAGCTGGAGACCGTTGGCGTATTGCAGCGCCCAGTTGGTGTAGGGCTGGATGTAGCCGATGGGGCGGGTGAACTGGTCGTCGATCCAGGCTTCCAGCCCCTGCGCCATCAGCGCTTCTACATTCTCGGGGATGATGTCGGCATCGGCGGCGTCATCCTGATCCGGGCCAAACGCGGCCTGGATGAGGAGGCGCGCGGCCTCTTTGGCACTGGGCAGAGAGGAGGCATCTCCGAGGGTGACAGTGGCGTTGTTGATGCTGCCGATGGAGTAGCCGCTGCCTGCGATGGCGGTGACCACGATGGTTTCCACGCCTTCGGCGCTGGCGTCGTTCACGGGAGTCAGCTCCACCCACGTCTCGCGTGCGCCCATGGGCAGCACGATCTGGGTGCTGGCGATGTTGGTGGTGTAGTCGGTGTTTCGCGTGGCGGTGCCGGTGAGGGTCAGATTCACCGTGAGGGGACTCAGCCCGCCGCTGCGGCGGATGACGACGACGCCTTTGTCCGGCCAGTCTTCGCGCATGTCTCCGTCGATCAAACCGACGGTGATGGTGCTGGCTGCGGTGAGGGTGGACTGCACGCGGCTGAGGTCGGCGGTGTCGTTGCGGTCACTGTGATTGAGCGCGGGATTGAAGCCGAGCTGCATTTCCTCCCAGTCGGTCAGGCCGTCGAGATCGCTGTCCACATCAGAGATGGCCAGTTTGAAAAACCAGCGGCTGTGGGAGCTGGAGTCGAAGGGGGCGGCGATGTGGCTGCCGTCTCCTGAGACGGTGCTCATCAGCGTGTAGTTGGCCGGATTGAGGTCGGGGCTGCCGTAGATGGCGTAGTTTTTGCCGGCGGCGCTGGGCCAGCTGAGATGCACCTGGCCCGCCACGCCTGAGGAGAGTGCCGAGGAGGGAAAGGAGTGTGGATCCAGCGGATTGGTGCCAGCGGTGCTTTCCTGCGCGTTTGTCCAGCCGTCGTGGTCGGCATCTCCCAGCGCAGGCAGGCTCGTCGCGCTGAAAAGGATTTCCCAGATGTCGCTCTGCTGGTTGGCGTTGGAGTCGAGCGCCGGGGCTGGCATCGAAGTGCAGAGCAGGGCCAGAACCAGAAGGGTACGCGTGTTCATGGGAAGGGACGGTGCCGCCTAGATAAGCATAAGCGTGTGCAAATGGGAATGGGGTTTTGTGGACGGAAGTCACACCCTCACCAGTCCGCGCCTGATCGCCTCCGCCGTGGCCTGGGCGCGGTCGTTCACTTTCAGCTTCATCAAAATGCGGCTGACGTGCTGCTTCACGGTGTCTTCGCCGATGCCGAGGATGGCGGCGATTTCCTTGTTGGCGCGGCCTTGGGTGACGAGGGCGAGGATCTCGCGCTCGCGGGGGGTGATCTCGGGTTCGGCGAGGCGGTCTTTGAGACGCTGGGCGATGTCCGGTGGCAGGCTGCGCTCTCCACGCGCCACGGTGCGGATGGCGGTGAGCAGAGCCTCGCGTGAGGAGGATTTTTGCAGGTAGCCCAGTGCTCCTGCTTTCAGCGCGGCCTGGATTTCATCATCGCGTGCAAAGGTGGAGAAGACGAGGACGCGTGCGCTGGCTTGATCCCGCAGCAGCGCCGCTGTGGCCTCGATGCCACCGATGCCGGGGAGCTGCAGATCCATGAGCACGACGTCCGGCTGCTTCTTGGCATAGAGCGCGGAGGCCTCCTCGCCACGGTCCGTTTCTCCCACGACTTTGAGATCGTCCTCCAGCTCCAATGAGGCGACGAGGCCGCTGCGGACAACGAAGTGGTCGTCGATGAGAAGGAGGGAGATCATGGAAAGAAGAGAGCAGGCAAATGACGAACTCAGAAGGACGAATGATGAAGCGGCAGGGAGACCGTGACCACCGTTCCTTTTCCTGCCTCGCTTTTCCAGCTCACGTCAGCACCGATTTTTCGCGCGCGCTCGCGGATGCCCATGCAGCCAAAGTGGCCGGGCTGGCCGGTAGTGGCGGTGTCTGAAACGAGGCCGCGGCCGTTGTCGGAGATGCGCAGAGTGAGCTGATCGGCAGAAGCTGAGAGGTGCAGGGAGATCTCGGTGGCCTGCGCGTGCTTGAGCACATTGGTGATGGCCTCCTGCGCCATCATGCGAAGGTGGTGGGAGACGGCACCTGGAATGGCGGGGAGGGGATGGAGATCGAGCTGCAATGCGGGTGCATTGGGTGGCATGCGGTTTTGGATTTCGCGCAGCGCCGCAGGGAGATCGTGCAACTGCTCGGTGTCGCGCAGATCGGCGACGAGGTTTCGCGCTTCGCTTTGAATGCGGGAGACGAGGCTGCGGCTGGTCTCGATGAGGGTGCGCGCCTTGTCCTCCAGCGGGCGCGTGGTGGCGGCGTCCAGACGCAGGGAGAGGCCCGCCAGCTCCTGCTCCAGCGTGTCGTGGAATTCACGCGCGATGCGCTGGCGCTCATCCTGCGTGGCCTGCTGCACGATGCGGCTGCTCAGGGCGCTGATCTGACGGCGCAGGGCTGCGATCCAGACGATGGCAAGGAGAATGACGCCAGCCAGAATGCTGATGGCGATGACGAGGCGGCCGGTGGTCCAGAAGGGCGCGGTGCTGATGACGGCGATGTCATCCGCCGAGCGCAGCAGCAGCGAGGCGCGCTCCGCCTGCGAGCGGAAGCCCCGGTCTTTGGACGACTCCACCAAACAGATGCCCGTGAGCCCCACCACGGTGCCGATCTCCAGATCGGGCACAGTGGATTGCAGCAAAAAAGCGCGCAGCGGCGTGCCGCCGGAGGTGAGGCGCAGCTCGTAGCCATCCACCGTGCGGAAGAAATCATTGAGCACGGCGGGCGCCGAGAGTTGGATGAGGTCGGCATCGTGACTGCCGTCCAGAAATTCCCTGAGAGACACGGCGGCCGCGGCGGGCGCGGTGTTTGCTTCATCACTGGTGATCACCTGAGCATCTGCCAAAGAGGCGCTGAATCCGGCCATGATGGGAAAGCCGATGATCTCGGCCTTCTGCCCCGTGCTGAGAGTGGCTGGCGAGGTGAGGCGGATGGCGATGGAGGGAGACTGCTGCGGCAGAGGTGCGGCGTCCTTGGGCTGCTCTCGCGGTGGCGGCGGTGGAGTTGCGTCTCGCAGAAAGACACGGCCGTCCGGAAAGGATGCGAGCACGGTGCCGAGCACGCGCGCGCGGTGGTGGGGCTCGTCCGCAGCGCCAAACTGCAGCAGCGTGACGACGGAGGTGACGGGCAGTTCCTCCAGCGGTGGCGCGGCCCGGGTGATGGCCACATCATTCCAGTCGGTGACACGGATGTAGGGAAAGACGAGCTGGCGGCGGTCATTGATGCCGCCAGCGGCCAGGGCGGTGATGCGCAGGCGTGCGTCGATGAGCGCCGGCGCGGTCTCCAGCGGTGAGTCGATGCGCACCTCCAGTACGCGGCTGCCGATGGCGAGGCGGAGGAGCGAGCGGTTTTCATCCAGCGGCGTGAGCGTGCGGCCCAGCCCCTCCACGATCACGCGTTGGTAGTGGTAGCGGCCGGTGGCCAGGTCATCGTAGCTGGCGGGCGCGGCGGCGGGCGGTGCCGCGTGGCCCAGGATCTGCAGGCTGGTCACGTCCACGCCGGGAAAGTACAGCCCGGCGGTGGTGGTGCCCTGGATGCGCACGCGGTCGCCCACACGCAGGTCATTGCGTGCGGGCTTGAAGTGCAGGTGCGTGCCTGCGGTGTCGTCCTGCACGAAGGCAGTGCCGCCGCTTTCCACAAAGCCGATCGTGGCGGTGAGGTCCACGGGCAGCTTTTCCAGACTGCGCTCGTAGGGCAGCGTGCGGATGTCGATGGCGCGGGTCAGTGCGCCTGCGGCGAATGACGAATGAAGAAATCCGAATGACGAAATAATGACGAATATCAAAGCCTGAATGCCACGCTCTACGCGGCACGCAGCGCCACGAGCTTTGGCATTCGGGCTTTGGGCTTCATTCGTCATTCGGATTTACTCATTCGTCATTTCTGCCCCATGCCCAACGGCTTGCTTTCAGTCATTGGTCGGATCCACGCCGCGCTGGAGCTTGCGCACCAGGTCCTTCACCTCGTGGGCGCGGCGGAGGTCTTTGAACTGCACTTCGATGCCGGCATTCGCCGCGGTGGAGAAGTCGATGGTGCCGAGGCCCAGCAGGCCTTTGAGGCCGGACTCGTACACATCGATGCTGCGGATGTCGCAGATGCGCGCCTCTTTTGAGCTCTTGCCAATGATGCCCCAGATGAGCTCCACGCGCTCGCGGGTGACGATGTAGTCGTGCGAGTAGCGCGAGATGCCGACAGCGATCAGCGTTGACGAGGCGCAGAGCAGGGAGATGATGGAATACTCCGCCTGGACGACGTAGAGCAGGCCGCTGGCCACCAGGAGCAGCAGGAAGAGGAAGAGCGCCTTGGGGTAGCCCAGCCAGGAGGGGTGCGCGTGGTGCAGGATGATCTCGCCACTGGGGGAGTAGTCGTGGTCGGCGCTCTCCTCGGGTTCTTCCTCCTCGATCTCTTCTTCTTCGATTTCCTCTTCCTCCTCTTCTTCGGCCTCCATTTCCGCCTGCGTCTCGGCCACCTCCATGGGGATCTCAAAGTCCGGGCTGATCTCGCGGTAGGCAGGACGGGCGATGCGGGCGCGGGTGCCGCTGGCATGGCCTGCAGGGCGCATGCCGCTGATCAGCTCCCCCACAGTGTGGGTCATGCCGGTGGCCTCATCCACGCACATCTCCCCGCGTGCCAGGGAGCCGCGCGCCACCAGGGTGTAGAGATCCTCTCTGGAAAGAGGAGCGCTGAAAGCCGGGTGCTGCTGGAGGGTGTAGCGTGCGGGCATGGAGTGGGCCGTGTCTCAGGCCACAGAAGCACAGGCGGGCGGCCTGTGTCACGCGCAATCACTCCTCATCCGGTGCCGGAGGTAGCAAATCCTCGCGCTGCATGAGGTCAGACACCTTCATGAGCAGCAGTTCGCCCTTGGGCGTGCGGATGATCTCGCCCAGGAACGGGGTCAGGCGGTCCATCTCCGCCACGGCGGAATGTACCAGACTGGCGATGATGCGGGAGTCGTGACGGTTGGGAGGGAAGACATTCGTGACGCGAAACATCACCTGGCCGCCATCCCACTCGAGCTCAAAGTTGCCTAGGTTCAGCTCCTTGTTGGTGCGCATGAGAAGCTCGCACACCTGGAGGCGGTGGCTGGCGGGCACCTGGAGGGTGGAGGTGGAGACCACGGAGAGGATGTGGGTGTCTCCAAAGACCTGAGCGTGCAGCGGCACCTTGGTGTGGTGGGCCTCAAAGTCGGCCTCGACGACGGAGTGCTCGGCCACCTCGCGGTAGAGCCAGCCCATTTCCTTGAAGGTCGTCAGGACAGTGGCGTAGAGGGCGGACATGCAGCGGAAAGGGAATCTGAGATCTGAAATTTCAGATGGTCGGGGCGGCGAGATTCGAACTCACGACTTCTTGCTCCCAAAGCAAGCGCTCTACCAGGCTGAGCTACGCCCCGAAGGTTTCCACCCATCCGCAAACCGAATGAGGGGGCGCGATAGTGCCGCAGTCTGGGAAGGACGCAAGGAGAAAGGATGGGGGAGTGACGAATGTCCCGAGATTCACCGCTCCCGTGCCTTCAGAGACATCGTCCCGCAGAAGCTGCCCACCGGCTCGCGCTCCCACCAGTCGCCGGAGACTTTGCGCACCTCGGGCAGGGTGAAGTGGTAGCGGTAGAGGCGGGCGCGGATGTGGGTGATCTTTTCCACGGGGAAGGGTGGGGGCTCCAGCAGGGCCCACACGGGCTGCTTGTGCTGGAGCAGGGCGGTGCAGAACTGGCCAAACCAATGCATGGGGGAGTTTGGATTCGCATCGCGCTGGGGATCGTAGCCGGGATACAGCGCGGCAAACCACATCTGCCAGTCCAGCCGTGGCTGATGCGGGGCGATGAAGGGCGGACGGCGCGCAGGGTCTCCGGGCTTGTATTTAAACTCCAGCGGCAGGAAGAGCGCGCCGTCATCGCTCACCTCCAGGATGATCTCCGGGCGCTCCTCCGTCATGTCCTGAAAGAGGCCGTAGGCATTGAAGGAGCGCGTGCTGGAGAGGGGGGCGTAGAGCTTGTCATGCAGCGCGGCGGGGAGCCGGGGCTTGTAGTCGCGGATGCGGCCTGCGAGGAAGGAATCTGCCGCCAGCAGAGTGAGCACCACCACGGGGAGTACGGCGGTGAGAGCGGGCCACTGTGTCCAGTGACCGACGGACGGGCGCGGGGATTCGGCAGAGATGTGCAGCCACGTGCGCAGGCGCTGCGGCCACCAGCGGTCGTCCAGCAGTGTGAGCGCCAGCGCGGCAGTGAGGAGATTGAAGAAATTATAGTTCCCCGTGGCGAAGATCAGGAGCATGAGGCCGGTGAAGCCGAGCGCCGCCACCAGCCGTCCCCAGCGCCCGAGGAAAATCGCGAAGGGCAGCCCCAGCTCGATGCCATACATGATCCAGCAGCCTGCGATGTGAAACCAGCGTGGCGCATGATGGATGAACCACGAAAGGCCATTCGGCAGCGGCTGCGTCTCGTAGTGGTAGAGCAGCGCGGTCATGTCCCGCCAGGGCAGGTCGCCGCCGCCGATCTTCACGAGGCCGGAGAGAAACATGAGGCGGAAGAGCAGCCAGTGCAGCAGGAAGACGGAGCCCCGTGGCGGCTCCACAGGACTGCGCCACGACCACAGGCGCCACGGCGCAAGGAAGAGGGCGAGCAGCCCCGCCTCCAGCAGCAGCGCATCCCATTGGTAGCCCATGAAGATGTCTCCCGTGGTGGCAAAGGACAGGTAGCCAAACCACAGCAGCGCCAGCAGCGGCCCCTGCGCCACACCCGCCATCACCAGCACGCACAAGACGCAGCAGGTGGTCAGAATGCCATGCGCAAAGGCATCGCTGTAATGCCAGTGAAACACCGAGGGCATCTGCCAGAAGAGCGTGGTGTGCTCCCGCGCCTCATAGGCGTGGATGTTTTCCATCAGGCTCTTCGCCGACAGGATGCCATCCTCCCCCACCAGCCCGTCATACTGCAAGCCCCATGACGCGAAGGCGATGAGGTAGATGGCGGCCAGCAGACGCGGAAACAGCCAGCGGACGATGGTGTAGCGTCCGCGATGTTGATCGAGCCAGAAGAGGGGGGACATGCTAGCGAGGGCTGCTTGTGAAGGCTGGTTTCGGAACATCGCGTTTGCCGGATTTACGTCAATGAACCTCATCCCATCAGTTTCACAATTTAGGTGCCCGGCAGAACCGTGCTTGCAAATTTGCTGCAGCTGCGGTGTTTCGGATGATTTGAGTGTTGCCGTCCCGGATTCTGGCATGCCAGACTGATGTCGGCCAATGACTATAAAATGAGCATAGACTCCACCCATCCCACAGCGCCTGTCCGCCTGCGCAGCAAATGGCTGCGTGCGGCATTCCTGCTGCTGCCGGTGGTCGCGGTGGTGGACTATTATGCGGGCTATGAGCTGCAGTTTTCCATCTTCTACCTCGTCTCTGTTTATCTGGCCACCTGGTTCGGCGGCTGGGGGCTCGGCGTGCTCGTGGCGCTGATCAGCGTGGTGCTCTCGCTGGCGGGAGACCTGGCCAGCGGTGCTGTGTACAAAAACGATCTGGTGCCATGGTGGAACTGCGTCATCGCCATCAGCTTCTACATTGTCATGGTCTCGGTGCTGCACCGGCTGCGCATGTTTCAGCGGCAGCTCGAAGTGCGCGTGCGTGAGCGCACCACCGCCCTGCGCGAGGAGATCCAGGAGCGTAAAAAACTGGAGCAGGCGGTGCTGGAGGTCAGCGAGCGCGAGCAGCGCCGCATCGGCCATGATCTGCACGACAGCCTCTGCCAGCACCTGACCAGCGCGGCGCTGGCCGGGCAGGTGCTGAGCGAAAAGCTGCACCAGAAATCCGTGGCGGAGTCTGCAGACAGCGAGCAGCTCGTGGGGCTGATCGAGTCCGGCATCGATCTGGCGCGCAGCCTCGCGCGCGGGCTCGCCCCGGTGGAGCTGGACATGCTGGGCCTCACCGCCACGCTGCGTGAGCTGGCGCGCACCACCAGCATGCGCGCCCGTCTGAACTGCACGCTGGAAATGCCGGAGGAGGTGCTGCTGGAGGATTCCGAGGCCGTGGTGCATCTCTACCGCATCGCGCAGGAGGCGGTGAACAACGCCGTGCGCCACAGCGGTGCGGACCGCATCACGATCTCGCTGCAAAATACTCCGAGAGGCGTGCAGATGCGCGTGACAGACAATGGCACCGGGCTGCCGCCTGAAGCCGCGCGGAAATCGGGCATGGGCCTGCACATCATGCGCCACCGGGCCGACATGATCGGAGCCGTGTGCGAAGTGACTGGACTGGAGCGCGGAACCTGTGTGAGTGTGCTGGTCCCCGCACGTCCCTTTGCTTCCCCTGCGGACTCCCCTACCTGATTTCCTGCATGAGCGAACGACAGAGCATTTTCATTGTCGATGACCACCCCCTCGTGCGGGAGTGGCTGGGCAATCTCATCAACCAGCAGACGGACATGACCATCTGCGGCGAGGCTGAGGCCGCGCCCGAGGCCCTGTCCAAGATCGAGACACTGAAGCCGGATGTGGTGGTGGTGGACATCATGCTGGCCGCCGGCTCAGGATTGGAGTTGCTCAAGGATATTCGCCGCGTGTCTCCAGAGAGCATCTCCCTGGTACTGAGCATGCACGATGAGCTGACCTATGCCGACCGCGCGCTGCGTGCCGGTGCGCGCGGCTACGTCACCAAGCGGGACACCACCAAGAAGATCGTCAATGCCATCCGCGAAGTGTCGGCGGGGCGTGTGTTTGTCAGCCCGGAGGTGCAGGCGCAGATCACCGAGCGCTACCTGGGAAACCGCACCAGCTCCTCGGACATCAGCACGTTGAGTGACCGCGAGCTGGAGGTCTTTCGCATGCTGGGGCAGGGCAGTGATACGCGGCAGATCGCCGACTCGCTGAGCATCAGCATCAAGACGGTGCAGGTGTACTGCACACGCGTGCGTGAAAAGCTGGGGCTGGCCGGGCACCATGAGCTGATGCGGGAGGCCTTCCGCTGGTGGGAGCAGCAGGGTGGAAAAGCTGAAGCCTGAGCAGTGGCTCACGCCGGCTGCCCGTGGCGTGTAGGGCGCGGCCTTACACCTGCCTGTAAGACGCGGATGACAAAACGCAGCGAGACGTGCTGACATGCCCGCGCATACATCGTGCTGTAGAGTGGAGGCACATGCAAAACACCCCTCCGCTCCTGGTTTTTAAGCGGCTTTTTCCCATCTCCGTCGGCCTCATTCTGGCAGGCTCAGGCCTGTCTTCCTGCACGCGACATGCCACCCCGGTCGCAGCGCCTGCGGCACCACAACCCTACAGCGTCACCATGCCCGTCGTCATGGATGTCCCGGCAGACCGGCAGTACGTGGCCTCCGTGCAAAATACCAGCCATATCGAGCTGTGCGCGCGGGTGGAGGGCTTCATCGAAAAGGTGGTGGTGGATGAAGGCCAGCGTGTGACCAAGGGGCAGCTCATTTTTTCGATCGGCAGGCAGGCCTTTGAGACGGAACTCCACCGTGCCCGCGCCAAACTCAAAAGCGCGCAGGCGGACCTGCGCATGGCCGAGATCGAGCAGGCAAACACAGCCATCCTGCTGGGGAAGAAGATCATCGCCAAGGTGGACATGGAGCTGGCGCAGGCCAAGACAGACGCCGCAGCCGCCGCCGTGGAGGAGGCCGGTGCGGACGTGGCGGATGCCGAGCGGCACCTCAGCCTGGCGGAAGTGCGCGCCCCCTTTGACGGCATCATCAACCGCCTGCCCAAAAAAGCGGGCAGTCTGGTCAATGTGGGGGATGTGCTCACCACCCTTTCGAGCGATGGCGATGTATTCGTCTATTTCAATGTCAGCGAGCAGGAGTGCCTGGAGCTGATCTCCCGCGCCGACTACACGGCGCCGGGCGGGCTGTCTCTGGAGCTGGCGGATGGAAACGCCTATCCGCACCAGGGGCGCATCGAGACGGTGGATGCCGTCATCGACAAAAGCATGGGCACCATCGCTTTCCGCGGGCGTTTCCCCAATCCGGACCACGTGCTGCGGCAGGGGGCCAGCTGCAAGGTCACCGTGCGCCGTCTGCTGAAGCAGGTGGTGGTGATCCCGCAGAAGTGCACCTTTGAGCTGCAGCACCGGCTGTGCGTTTACCGCGTGGGCCAGGATAACAAAGTGCAGATGGAGGAGGTGGTGCCGCTCTTCAGGCTGCCCAATCATTTTGTCATCGGCAGGGGGCTCAGCGCGCAGGATCGCGTCATCTTTGAAGGCATTCAGCTCGTGCAGGAAGGGCAGGTCATCGAACCACGGGAGCAGGCCTGGGCCGCATCCGCCCCGCTTTGAAACCACCAGCTCCCATCTTTTAGCTGCGTATGACCTCGAGGTTCATCCATCGACCTATTCTTTCTGTCGTCATGTCCGTCATCCTCACGCTGCTGGGGCTGCTGTCGCTGACGAAGCTGCCCGTCTCCCAGTTTCCGGCGATCGCCCCGCCGGAGGTGAACGTGACGGTGGAGTACACCGGGGCCAATGCCGAGACGCTGACCAAGGCGGCCATGGTCAAGCTGGAGCGCAGCATCAACGGCGTGCCGGGCATGAAATACATGTCCACCGACGTGGGCAATGACGGCGTGGGCGTGGTGCAGATCATCTTTGAAGTGGGGACCAGTCCGGATGTGGCGGCGGTGAATGTGCAGAACCGCGTGGCCGCCATCATGGGAGAGCTGCCCGCCGAGGTGGTGTGCAATGGCGTAAAGATCGCCAAGGAGGAAAACGCCATGCTGATGTACCTGAACCTCTTCAGCACCAAGGATGATGTGGACGAAAAGTTTCTCTACAACTTCGCCGATCTCAACATCCTCGCCGAGCTCAAGCGCATCAAAGGCGTGGGCTTTGCCGACATTCTCGGCGCCAAGGAGTACGCCATGCGCGTGTGGCTGCGCCCGGACAAGCTGCTGGCCCTAGGCGTCTCCGCCGATGAGGTGATGAAAGCGCTGGACGAGCAGAATGTGGAGGCCGCCCCCGGCAAGGTGGGGGAAAGCTCAGACAAAGGCCGCCCGCAGCTCCAGTATGTGGTGCGCTACACCGGCAAATTCAGCACCGAGGAGGAGTACCGGAACATCCCGCTGCGTGCCACCTCCGAGGGGCAGATCCTGCGCATCCGCGACGTGGCGGATATCGAGTTTGGCACCACCTACTTTGACGTGGAGGCCAAGCTCAACGGCAGGCCCGCCGCCGCCATCATGCTCAAGCAGCTGCCAGGCTCAAACGCCAGCGAGGTCATCTCCGCCGTGAAGCAGCGGCTGGAAGAAATCAAGGAGTCCACCTTCCTGCCGGGCATGGACTACGAGATCAGCTATGACGTCTCGCGCTTTTTGGATGCCTCCCTTCACGAGGTGCTGCGGACGCTGCTGGAGGCTTTTGTGCTCGTCTCCCTCGTCACCTATGTCTTCCTCCAGGACTGGCGCAGCACGCTGGTGCCGGTGCTGGCGGTGCCGGTGTCTCTGGTGGGCACCTTTGTCTTCATGCAGATGATCGGCTTCTCGCTGAATCTCGTCACGCTCTTCGCGCTGGTGCTGGCCATCGGCATCGTGGTGGACGACGCCATCGTCGTCGTGGAGGCGGTGCATGCGCAGATGGAGCGGGGGAAGGGGGGAGCACGGCAGGCCACCGTGCGTGCGATGCATGAGATCAGCGGCGCGCTGGTGGCCATCACGCTCGTCATGGCGGCGGTGTTTGTGCCCGTGGCCTTCATGTCAGGGCCCAGCGGCATTTTATACCGAAACTTTGCCATCACCATAGCCACAGCCATCACGCTCTCGGGCTTTGTGGCTCTCACGCTCACGCCGGCGCTGTGTGCGCTGCTGCTGAAAAACCCGCATCATCAGCCGCACTCTGCCGCCGCACCTCCCAAAAGGCGCGGCCCGCTGGCGTGGTTCTTCCATGGCTTCAACAGCGCCTACGAGCGCCTGGCCACCAGCTACGCGGCCATGATTCATGCCATCGCCGGGCGTCGCGCCCTCACCTGGCTGATGCTGCTCGGCTTTTGCTGCGCCACGGTCTGGATCAGCCGGAGGCTGCCCACCGGCTTCATTCCCAATGAGGACCAGGGCACCTTTTATGTCAGCATCACCACGCCCGCCGGCGCCACGCTGGAGCGCACCAAGGATGTGGTGGACGAGATCGTGCGCAGCACGCGGGACATGCCCGCCATCCTCTCCATCTCCAGCCTTTCGGGCACGAACATCCTCTCCGACGGCACCGGCGCCACCTATGGCACCTGCCTGGTGAACCTGGTGCCCTGGGACAAGCGCAGCACCACCGTGGAGACGGTGATGAACGAGGTGCGGCAGAAGATCTCCCACATCAAGGATGCGCGGATCGAGATCTTCCCGCCTCCTGCCGTGCCCGGCTACGGCAATGCCAGCGGCTACGAGCTGCGTCTGCTGGACAAGACCGGCAGCGGTGACTTCCAGCGCATGGACGGCGTGCTGAAGAAATTCATGGCCGACCTGCGGCAGCGGCCGGAGATCGGCAGCGTCTTCACCATCTTTGACGCCAGCTATCCGCAGTACCTGCTGCGTGTGGACATTGACAAAGCGGCGCAGAAGGGCGTGACCGTGGGCCGCGCCATGGGCGAGCTGCAGACCCTGCTCGGCAGCGAGTATGCCTCCAATTTCATCCGCTTCGGGCAGATGTACCGCGTCATGGTGCAGGCGCTGCCGCAGTACCGCGCCCGCCCGGAGGACATCCTCAAGCTCAGCATCAAAGCCAGCAACGACCAGATGGTGCCGCTCTCCAGCTTCGTTACGCTGGAGAAGGTCTATGGCGTCGATCAGATCACACGCTACAACATGTTTCCCTCCGCTGAGATCAATGGCGAGCAGGCCCCCGGTTACAGCAGCGGAGACGCCCTGCGTGCCATTCAGGAAACGGTGAAGCAGAAGCTGCCCAAAGGCTATGGCATCGACTGGGCGGGCATCAGCCGGGATGAGGTGAACGGGGGCGGCGAGGCCACCTTCATCTTCCTCATCTGCATCGTCTTTGTCTATCTGCTGCTGGCGGCGCAGTATGAGAGCCTGCTGCTGCCGCTGCCGGTCATCCTCTCGCTGCCCACAGGGCTGGTGGGAGCCTTTCTTTTCCTGCTGTGGCTGGGGCTGGAAAACAACATTTACGCGCAGGTCGCCATGATCATGCTCATCGGCCTGCTCGGGAAAAACGCCATCCTCATTGTGGAGTTTGCGGCGCTGCGCCATCGCGAAGGCAGGACACCGCTGCAGGCCGCCGTGGAGGCGGTGCGCACGCGCCTGCGCCCCATTCTTATGACATCGATGGTCTTCGTCGCAGGCCTCATCCCCCTGCTGCTGGCCAGCGGAGTCGGTGCCGTGGGAAATCGCACCATCGGTGCCGCGGCCACGGGCGGCATGATTTTCGGCACCGTCTTCGGCGTCATCCTCACGCCCGGCCTCTATGTCATCTTTGCCACGTTTGCGGAAAAGTTCAGCCGCAGGCGGGAAGAACTGCCGCTGAGCGAAACCCTCTGAGCCGCGCTATAAATGAAATCTTCCACCCTCATCTGCGTCGTCTTTTCCCTGCTGGCCTCCGGCTGCACAGGCGTGCTGCTCCCCGCCGCCATCACCGCGCCCAAGGCGGCCCTCACTCCCGAAGAAGCCCGCGTGCAGACCACGCTGTGGCGCAAACACTTTACAGACCCGCACCTCAGCCGTCTCATTGATCAGGCCATTGCCGGCAACAACGATCTCAAGGTCGCCTACCAGCGGGTGCAGATGGCGCGCGCGCAGCTCACCGCCAGCCGGGGGGCGCTGGCGCCCAGTGCCGGAATCGCCAGCGCTGTGGGACTGCGGAAATTTGGCTACTACACGATGGATGATGCCGGAAACCGGACCACGACCATCTACCAAAATCAGATCATTCCCAACACGCTGCCAGACTTCAGCCTGGGCCTGCAGACAGCGTGGGAGGTCGATCTCTGGGGCAAGCTGCGCAGCCAGCGCAATGCCGCCCTGCAGCGCACCCTGGCCGGCGAGGCGGGCCGCCGCCTGATGCTCGTCAGCCTCATCAGCGACATCGCCACGCATTATTACGACCTCCTCGCGCTGGACACCACGCTGCGCATTCTCGATGACAACCTCCTGCTGCAGCAGCACGCCATCGAAACCGTGCAGGCGCAGAAAGCTGTCGGCGCCGCAAACGCGCTCGCCGTACAGCAGTTTGAGGCCCGCGCTAGAAACCTACGCAGTCTCAAGATCCAGGCGCGGGAGGAGATCATCGACCTCGAAGCGGCGATCCGCTTGCTGCTCGGAAATGCCGCTGCAAACATTCAGCGCACGCAGCAGTCCATCACCAGCCTGCGGGTGCCGCGCCTGTCCCAGCAGGTGCCAGCCAGCCTGCTGACCCAGCGCCCGGACGTGCGCCAGGCCGAGCATGAGCTCGCCGCCACCAAGGCGGACGTGAAAGCCGCACGCGCCGCCTTTCTGCCCAGCCTGAACATCAACGGTGTCATCGGCTTCCAGGCCTTCCGTGGCGATCTCCTGCTCAATTCCCATTCCGCCGCTTACAACGTTGCAGGCGGACTCCTTGCCCCGCTGATCAACCGCGCCGCCATCAAAGCCCAGTTTCGGAAAGCCAGCGCGGAAGAACTGGAAGCCCTGGCGGAGTATCAACAGTCCATCGTCAATGCCTATGTCGAAGTCCACAACCGCCAGGCCAAGATACGTCTTTTGGATGAGCTGAACACGGTCAGATCCGAGCAGGTCGGCCTGCTGGCCGAAAGCGTGGCCACCTCCAATGATCTCTTCGCCACCCGCCGTGCCACATATCTGGAAGTGCTCAACGCCCAACAAACCGCGCTGGAGGGAAGACTGGAGCTGGTGGATGTAAACAAACGCCAGTTTCAGCTCCAGATCTCCCTCTACAAGGCCCTGGGTGGAGGGTGATCTGATTTGTCTTCCACGGATTCACACCCAGCGGACGACGGTGTAGCGTCCGCGCTGGGATTCGAGCCAGACGATTGGAGTCACAATTTGCCTGATTAATATGTGGCTCTGATGCGCTGGCTGAGGCGTTCGCCGTCGGGCTTTTTTAGGTTGTTGGCGATGAAGTCCAATGCTTCGCGACGAGTGATTGGCAGTTTGCCACTAGATGACCAAAAACGATAGCCTGCCAAAAATAGGAGTTCAGCAGCCTTCCATCCTTCAAGATCTTCCAGTTTGGGCGCTCTGAACGCTCGGCCCATCATATGCACTGGCTTGGAGCATTGAGGGCATACATGTTCATTTTCTACAAATTCAATGACGGGCCTACGACCTGAAATTCGCTGACTCAACCAGGCGTTTCGCCGCTGTTCTCTGGAAAGATAGTCGAATTTGAAAGCTTTCCGACATCCAAAGCAGGCATGCTGAATTCGATAAGAATATTTTTTTGCTTTCACGACAGCTCAAATTTCGATGTTTTTGATCTGTCCTAACCTTGCATAAGCTGGGTTAAATTCCAGCAATCGCCTTCCTCGGATTCACATCCAGCACCCGCGTCAGATCACGCTCAGTCATGCCGAGCTGCTCATACGCATTCGCTTTGATGCGCGGCACGGTGACGGTGCTGCCGACGAAGTGGGTGCCGTCGGGGGAGCGGGCCACGAGGTCTTCGCCGATGAGGATGTCCCATCCGGCGAGGGTGTAGCGGCCGGGGCCGAGTCGGGCGGCGGAGATGGCATCGGTGACAAAGATGGTGCGGTCCAGACCGGCGCAGGCCAGCCAGTTTTTCAGCACAAAGAAGGGGATGTGCACGCCGTCCGGGATGAAGCAGAGCCACAGGCGCTCGTGCAGGCTGAGGGCGCGCTGGATGATGTTGTCGTGCCGGTGCATCTGGATGGGGCAGCCATTGCCCACATGGGTGAACATGCTCAGTCCGGCGTCGCAGGCAGCATTGAGCTGGTCGAGCGAGGGATCGCAGTGACCGGCGGAGACGGTGACGCCCTGGGAGGCCAGGAAGGCGGTGGTCTTGCTGCCCTCATCGTGCTCCGGGGCCAGGGTCACCAGCCGGGCCAGACCGCTGCAGGCGTCCAGCAGGCGCTTGGCATCATCGACATTGGCGGGCTTTACGGCGGCGGCCGGGTGGGCGCCCACGTAGCCTTTGATGGGGTTGATAAACGGCCCCTCGATGTGGATGCCGGAGATCATGCGGCGGGCCAGCTCGTCCTTTTCCCGCAGCGCCACCAGGGTGCTGATGCGGCGCTCCAGGGTGGGGATGTGGTCGGTGATGAAAGTGGCCAGGATGGAGTCGCAGCCGTCCTCCTCCAGCGCCGCGCAGGCGTGGTGGAGGGACTCGGCGGTGAGGGCGTCGCTGTTGAAGTCGGTGCCAGCGTAGCCATTGACCTGGAGATCGAAAGGTTTCATGGCGTCATTGGAGCGGGGCCGGGCGGGGGAATCAAGGCTGGGAGGTGATGGGAAGTGGTATGATTGTTACACGGGGGACAAGGCCGAGAGGCGGGCGGGCTAAATCGACGCCCGCTCGCCTTCCTAGGTATTTCTTCTTTTCTCCCCGCTTGACCGGCCATTGTTCATCCCGTTTATTTCCAATGTTTACAAGACATCAGTCTCGGCATAAAACATGCTTGGCGTTACACGACCTCTCCCGAACTGGCGTGTGGCGTCAGTCATTACTAATCATCACTCCCTGAATCCCGGCAAATGATAGATCTGATCTCCAAAGGCGGACCGCTTGTATGGCTCCTGATTGGGTGCCTGTGCTTCGCCGGGGCGATCTTCATCGAGAGGCTGGCCTATTTTCACCGAGCGAGCATGAATGTGGGCGAGTTTCTGGCCGGGCTGGCCAGCCTGATCCGCCGCAAGAACTTTGCCGAGGCCCTGCAGGAGTGCGTGGCCACCCGTGTGCCCGCCGGTCGGGTGATCCACGCGGCGCTGCTGCGCCACCACGCCCCTCGGGAGCAGCTCAAGGAGATCGTGCAGGAGGCCGGGCAGCTGGAGGTGCCGCGTCTGGAGCGCTTTCTGGGGATTCTCAATGCCATCGCGCATGCGGCACCGCTCATCGGCCTGCTGGGCACGGTGATCGGCCTGCTGGACAGCTTCACCAGCCTCTCCTCCGCCAATGGGATCGCTACGCAGGCGGATGTGGCGCGCGGGGTTTACCAGAGCCTCATCACCTCCGCGCTGGGGCTGGTGGTGGCCATCCCCGCCTACCTCTCCTACGCCTTTCTCAGCGCCCGCGCCCACGCGGTGATGCATGACCTGGAGCGTGCGGGCATCGAGATCGTGAACCTGATCGAAGACGCCAACAGCGCGGACAACATTGTGGAATTCCGTCAGGCCGAGGCGGCGCCGCCCATCTCCAAGTCCCGTGGCCGCGGACTGAAAGGCTGAAGCCACCCCGCAGGCGCATTTTTGGCTGGCCCAACCACCCCCGGCCGCCAATAGTGCGAGCGTCGCGTAGCCGGACCCACCATGAAGCTTCAGAGTCATCTGCCCAAACAAAGCCCCTGGCTGTACACGGTGCCGCTGCTGAACATCATCCTGCTGCTGCTGGTGTACTTTCTGCTGACCAGCAACTTTGTGGTGACGTCCGGCATCAAGGTGGAGACGCCGCAGTCAAACTCCCGGCTCACGGGCTTTGACCGCGCGCACATCATCACCGTGCCGGCTGGGCAGGAAAATGCGCTGTACTTTGACGGCGTGCGCACCAGCACGGCGGAGCTGCGGGAGAAGCTGAAGGCCAGCCGCGAGGGCGAGCGCCGCGCCATCATCCATGCCGCGCGGCAGGCCACGCACGGGCGGGTGATCGAGATCGGAAACATCGCGCTGGAGCTGGGCTACGAGGTGGCCTACTCCACGGTGCCACCCAAGACGTAACCCGGTACGCCCACCACGCGATGCACCGCAAACCGCATGCCTCTGAATCCGCGCTGATCTTTGAATGGGATGTGCGTGACTATTCGCTCTGGCGTCTGGTCGGGGCGCTGGTGCTGCTGATGGCGGCCATGACGGGCTTTTTCTTCATCTTCCGCATCGTGCATCCGGTGGCGCAGCGGCAGCCGGTCACGCCGCAGCATGTGATCTCCCTGGACCCGCGAAACCCGGCGGAGCTGGCGCTCATCCACCGGGCTCAGGACCGCAGCTTTGCACTGCTGAGCGATGACGACTCCGACCTGCAGGTGCAGAGCCCGCTGCTGGCCTTTCAGCCCAGCTTTGCCGGGCATGAGATCAAGCTGAAGGAGCTGGCCCCCACCCCGGCCGCCATCCAGCAGCCACGCCTTTTTACCGCTGCGGCCGATGTGCTGCCACCCGTGCCTGCCCGCAGCCTGTCGCATGTGCCGGTGGCACCTGAGGCCAGACTGCATGCGGTGATGAGCGCCGAACTGGCCCGGCGCGGCCCGGCCACGGTGGAGCTGGAGGGCATCAAGCTGACCCAGCCCACGCGTGTGCAGTTCCGCGTGGCGGTGGGCAGCGCGGGGCAGATCGTGACGGCGCTGCCGCTGAGCAGCGTGGAAGATGCCGAGGTGATGCAGCAGCTGCATGCGGCGGTGACCGCGCTGCGCTTCACCCCAGACGAGGTGAAGCGGGTGGAGTGGGGAGACATTTCATTCCGGTGGGAGGCCGCACGCAGGCCATGATCCCGATCCCGCTCGGAGGACTGATCATTCTTTTCATGGCCGTGGGGGTGACGACGGTATGCCTGCTGTGGTTTTACAGCTTCTGGCGCGACCGCAAGCGCGAGGTGTACCGCCGCCGCATCGCCATCCAGTGCCGCATCTGCGGCACCGCCTACGCCTGCGAGCCCAAACGCAAAATCTCCGTGACGATCTGCCCCGTGTGCCGCACCCCGAACGAACGGAACAAGCTGCAGCAGATTTGAAAGCTGAATGAGAAGATGCGCAGTGGAAGGAGCATGGATGTTCGCTCTACACCGGGACAGCCAGCTGGCGGAGCATGTGGATGCCCCTTACTCGCTCTCTTCGAAGTTAACCCGCTCGTAGAGCTCGCTCATGTTCAGGTCGATCTCGATCTGTGGAAGCGAGACAACGGCATCAAGACCGGAGACCCAGCGCAGGCGCCAGGTGCCGTCTTCCAGGCGCTCCTGAATCTCGACATGCGGACGCTCCTGCATGATGAGCACGTAGGCGCGCAGGCTTTCGATGCCGCGATAGGCCTCGGCCTTGCGCCCTCGATCATAGCTCTCGGTATTCGTGGAGAGGACCTCAAAGACCACGGTGGGATTTGTGGCGGTCTCTTGATGATCGTCCTCATCATCGTATTCGATGGGGTTGCAGATGACGCTGGCGTCGGGGTAGCAGCGCAGGCCATTCCACCGGGCGCGGATGCGCTGGTCAGAGTCAAAGGCCCCGCAGCGCCTGCCTTTGAGCAGATTGCGGAGTTCGCCAACAAGGTTCACCTTAATGATGCTGTGCCGTGTGCCTCCACCTGCCATCGAGTAAACACGGCCTTGAAAGTAGTCGTTCTTTTCGACGGCAGTCCTCTCCCGGCGGTAGTATTCCTGGGGAGTGATTCTGCTTGCTGTGGCGGGCAATCCCATGCTGGAAATTAAACGCCGGTCCAGTGCATGGCAAGTGCCTGAATGCAGGCCCCTATTTCGCCTTGATGGCCGCAGCCACGAGCTCGGCGATGCGCTGTGCTCCGGCTTCGTTTGGGTGCACGGTGTCGGGAAACCAGGGCTTGCTCTCCAGCAGCGGTGTGTGCAGGTCGATCACGCGGATGCCGGCCTGCTGGGCGGCTTGTTTGATGGCCGGAATGACTTCGGCCAGGATGGTCTCCTCGGTGATGCCCCAGTTCCCAGGAAAGGCGGGCGGCGGCAGGCAGGCCAGCACCTGGGGATGGCTGGGCAGCGCCTGGAACTCCTTGATCATGGCCACGTAGTCAGCCACGAACTCGCCTTTATGCCCGGACCAGATCGGAGTCTTGGAGTCATTCGTGCCGAGGGCGATGATGACGACATCCGGGCTGGAGCCGAGTGCAGGGCGGTGGTCAAAAGGATCTGCCTTTCTCAGCATGGTGCGCCCGCCCACGCCGAAGTTGTGCACACTCCAGCCTGTACCCAAAATCTCCTGAAGCCTCGCGGGGTAGCCGTCCTTTTCCGGATGCACAATCCCGACACCCTGGGTGATGCTGTCTCCCACACACGCCACACGCACAGGATCTGCGGCCATGCATTCATGGGGGATATGAAGAAGCAGGGCGAATGCGCAAGAAAGAAAAGTGGAGAGAGGACGAAGCATGAGAAGGCAGATAGACAGCCTCCCGCTGAATTGCACGCAACATCTGGGAAGATATTAAAAAATGATGTCGGGAGGCTACGGCGCGCTGCTGGTGACCTTCAGGCGGACAAATACTTTCTGCCCTGCCATGCTGGACACATCAGGCAGAATCCGGGTGGCGACTCTTTCGGTGACACCGTCAGGATTCGCAGTGGGTGTTCCTATTTGCTCAGTTTGCTGGCTGGATGCCGACCACGTCGCCAGATCGGTGCTGAACTCCAGGACGTAGGCCAGATCCAGCGCACCCCTGCGGCGGTCATAGCGGTACACGAGGTAGGTCTTGCCATCGGCGCTTTTGATCTCACTGGCGGCGCTTGGAATGGTGTTTCCTGAGCTGCTGTTCGGCGGGGAGTTGAGGGCGTATTCGAGCAAGTTGGCCCTGCCATCATGGTCAGGGTCTGCGGTCTGGCCGCTGTTGGCGCCACTGAGCGCCAGCCCATAGGTGCTCTGCCAGTCATCGGGGAGGCCGTTGTTATCCGTGTCCGCAGCGCGGGTGATGTAGATGCTGCGTGACGTCGTGTTGGCGGTGGCACTGGCCTTGTCCACTCCGGAGAAGCCGAGGAGGTAGCTGCCCGCGCTGGGAGTGCTCAGGTTGACACTCCATGTTCCATCGGCATTGACAGTCCATGGGTAGGTGGAGCCGCCGCTGATGATCGAAAAGGATGCGACGCCCGATGTGTCAGTGATATGGCCTTGAATGAGGACGGGGGAGCGCGTGGTGGTAAAGGTGGTGATGGCGGTGTCGTCCACATTCGAGAGATAAATTTTGGGGCCGACGTTGTCCTGGGTCGAATCCACAATGTTGCTCCAGGTTCCTTCCAGTGTGCCTTTGCGGGCTTTGGCGCGGTAGTAGTAATGCGTGTCGTTGGTGAGATTGGAAAACGTGTATGAGGTGGATGTGATCCATCCGCTGCTGGCCACAGGGGCGGCAAAGGTGCTGTCCGTGGCTGCTTCGATGTAGTAATCTGTGGCCGTGGCCACCGCTCCCCAGGAGATGGCTGTCGAGGAAGTGGCGCTGTAGGCTGGCAGCGTGGAAATCACGGGCGCTGAGGGGGTGACGGTGCCCACCTCAAAGGCGTTGCTTGCGCCTGTTGCAGCACCATTGCTGGCAATGAGCACCACATTGGATGCCGCCTGGCTGAAGGTCACGTTTCCCGTCCATACGCCATTGATGAAGCTGTCGGTGACTGCGGGGGAGACAGTGAGAGCGGTGCCAAATGAGAGCTGCAAGTTGGGGAAGCCCCCAGTATAAGGGTAAGGATGATTAGTGGACCAGTTCTCCGGCGATCCATAGCCTTGGGAGCTGTTGGCCGAATTGCCGACGACGTAATAAGAGAAACTGCTGCCGAACCAAGCCCCGCCTGCGGCTGTGCCGCTGGTCGTGAAGCTCAGGTCAATCTGCAGGTTGGATGTGCCGTCGTAGTTCAGTGGGGTGGTGAAGGGGATCTCCACCCATCCCTTGCTCTGCGTGAGGTCCAGCGCTCCCTGCCGCAGCACCGTATAACCGGAATTGTCCCAGTAGGTGCTGAGATTCGATGTGCTGGTTTGTTTCGCCCGGATCAGGAAGCTGGTAAAGGGGCGTCCCGGTGGCGTCTGCACCTCCAGCGACAGGCTGCGCAAACGACCTGAGCTGTTGATTTGACTTGGAAAGATCAGCAACGTCATGCGCGACTGGTCGGTCGAGGTTTCGATCACTGAAGGGACTGATCCGGTGCCGGCCGTGCTGACTGCGGCTGTTCCTGCTGCAGATGCCGCGCTGAGGCTGGCGGTGCCCGAGTATCCTGTCAGTCGGTTGCCGTACCCATCCGCTGCATACACCGTGATTGGAAGCGGCGTGCCCGGCTGCGGCAGTGTCGTAGGGATGGCACTCCAGACAAACGCACTCATGGGGCCGGACGCCACCGTGAAGGCATTGCTGCTGGCCGTGACTCCGCCGTAGGAAACGCTAACTATGGTATTGCCGCCCGGTCTCAGGAAGCGGAGATTGCCGGTGAAGACATTGCTTGAGCTGCTGAAGGTGAGAGTTCCTGTGAGGTTTGTCAGCGGGCTCCCGTTCTGAGTGCCCGTCGGCGTGATCGTTGGGTAGGTGTACCCGAAAGAGGCCGGATCACCATCAATGGTGGTTGCCGTGACTGTCACCGGGACGGCATCGCCCACCGTCACATTGGGAAGGTTTCCCCATTGCAGGACGGCGAGGTCGTTGTCGAGCACGATGATGTTCTGTGAGAGAGTCGTCAGACCCGCCGATGTCGCGGTGATCGTCACCGTTTGCCGGCCGTCCTTCAGTGTGTCGTCAGGAGCGTTCACGTAGAACGTGCTGAAACTGCTGCCTGCCGCGATCGTCACGGTAGCTGGCACGGAGTATTTGGCGGGCTTGCTGCTGGTCAGGCTCACCACCGTGTCCTGCTGCACCTTGCCGGTCAGCATAACGGACACAGGGTAGTAACCATAGCCTTCGGTGACGGTCGTCCCCATGCTCAAACTCATCGTGGAGGCTTCATTGTCCAGGACATTGAGGCTGGCATTGGCAGGCGTCCAGCCAGCCACCGCTGCGGTGATGCCGACCACTTGGGTGCCGTCTATTATGGTGTCATCCAGCAGCGTCAGGTCAAATGCTGCTCTGCTCTGTCCGGCTGGAATGATCACGCTTGCCGGGACGGTGAGTTTGTCCGTCCGGTTGGAAGAAAGCTGCACCGTGATGTCTCCGCCCGCAGGCCCGTTGACAAGATTCACCACCGCCTGGCCATGCACCGCCCCTGAGCCTTCTGTGGCAGCCGCTGGCAATGTCAGCGAAAGAGTGCCCGCCTCATCATCCGTGACGACGACTGATCCTGTGTTAAAAGTATAGCTCGACGAGCCACTGGGGGTGATCGTTACCGTCCGGGCACCATTGAGCACGCTGTCATTGATCAGCGTCAGGTTCAAAGTCACAGAGGTCTGCCCGGCGGGCACCGTCACACTTGCCGGCACTTGAAGCAGTGCCGGGTTGGAGGACGTGAGGTTCACCGTCAGACTGGTCGCGGGTGCCACATTCAGCTGCACGGTTCCCGCGCCGGAGATCACACCGGCATTCTCCGCCAGGGTGGCAGGCAGGTTCACATGCAGCGGCGGATTCGGCACCAGATCGGGGCTGTCTCTCCAGTACACGCCTGGGTTGTTGTAGCTAACGCCTACGCTGAAGGCCAGGCCGCTGTTCCCCCAGCGCACCATCCGTTCACCGTATCCGGTGTAGCTGTTGGCGGTATATTGAGCGGTCAGAGCTAACGTGAGCGAGTTAAACGCAATCAACGGCGTGTTCGCAGCCGAGGCGAGCGCGTAGATTCGTTCGCGCGTCGGGTCGTAGCAGGTCAGCCCGGGGCTTGTATAAGAATAGGCTGTGCCACTAAACAGCGAGCCAGCATCCGCCAGAGTGGTGGCATCATACATGAGGCCGTTGGCCGCCAGCACCCTGCCGCTGGCAAATCCCACTCTACGCCCGAGCATCACGCTAGATCGGCTTGCGGCGATGCTGACACCGCCGCTGTTCACATCCATTCGGTACAGCGTACCAGAGCTCCAAGTGGCGCTGCTACCATAGCTGTAGCAGACGCTGCCGTTCGCTCCAGCTGCCAGCCATTGGGTGGACTCCGTGGTCGGCGTGGTGGTGCCGACGGCGGTGCCGTTTGAATACAAAGCGACTCCCGCCTGCGCTCCCAAAGCATCTTTTCGTGCGATGACGAGATCCCCTCCGTTTCCAGTCATCGCGACGATGTCGTTGGCAAAAAGCCGGCGCCCGTCTGCCGCGGTACCCGGTGCGAAGGCGGTGCCGGACGTCAGTGTGGCCACATTCACGGGCACCACCTGTCCCGTGCCGTCCAGTCCCACATACAGATTCGCACCATCTTGACTCAGCGCCAGGCAGCCTGGCGCACTGCCGATGGGTACGAAAGCACGCACCGCAGGGGCGGAGAGATCCATCACCACCAGAGTGCCGGCGAAAAACCCGCCGCCAAACCCATTGGCAGAATACACTTGCTGCGAATTCTGGCTGCCGACGATGTCCCGCCCCTGCAACGGCAGATAATAAAACGGTGCCGAGTTTGTGCCGGCAGATGTCGAAAAAGTGTGGATGTTGTTTACAGTGAACGGCTCAGTGTCCGAGGTCGTGACCAAAGCTCGGTTGGTATTGTTGCCGCCGTTCAATTGGAGGCAGACCGTCACCGTCTGGCCTGCTGCCAGCGCACCGATGTTCACACTCAAGTGCGAGCCGCTGCGTGCCAGCGTTCCCTGAGTGGTGCTGGCTCCCAGATAAACAGCCCCTGACGTCCAGTCGCTGGTGAGCGTGACGTTGTTCGCAGTCGCGTTGCCGTTGTTCCTCACCAGCATGTTGAAGCTCATGGGTTTGCCATTTTCGATCGCAGAGGGTGCTGTCATCTGCTGCACCGCCAGATCCGGTGCTGGAGTCGCCGTGTCCGGCAGAAGGTAGGATTTCACCAGCATCACACTGCTGGCGGTACGGTAAGCCACCGTGCGAGTGCCTGCTTTCACGACGCGGGAAAGCAGCGTGGGAGTGTAGCTGTTGTCAGTGAATGGTGCTGTCGTGTTGGTGATGATCCTGCCCGTCTCGCTGTAGCCGCTCAGCTCAAACACGGACAGCGCATACGGATCGTAGTAATACTGAGTCGTGTGGATGATCTGGGCCGCCCGCCCGGTGGTCGAGTCAAGCAGGACTCCCGCTGGATCGCCATTGCCGATGCGGCCCAGCGGGTTGCCAGATTCACCGTCGTAAATACGCCCGGTGTCATCCGCGACGAGGCCGCCGCTGGCGGTGAGATTGGTCAAAGTTCCAGATTCAAGGTAGTAGCGGCTGAGCGCCACCCCGCCGGCACTGACATCCAGCAGATACAGCTTGTTGCTGGTAGCGTTGGTTGTGCCATTGCTTGCGTAGAAGCGGTTGGCGGTTCCACCGGCAGTGATCTGAGAGGCGACTACTGGATTGGTATAAGAACTGGTGTCCACGGAAAGGACGGTCGTGCGTTTCACCCCATTGGTGTAGATGGCGACATGATCCATTACTCCGGTGCCGGGGATGTCCAAGACCACGCCGACCGTGTTGCTGTCGTTCGGTAAAATGGCAAAGTCTTTCACCGTCCTGGGGGTGCCAGCATAAGAGCCTACACCGAACGGTGTGCCGACAGCTTTTGTGGCGAGATCCACCTTCACAAGCTGGGTGCGGTTATTGATCGCCGCATAAAGAATGCCGCCGGAGGTGGAAATCTCGATCTGCCCCACGGCGCCTGTACTCACAGTGATAGCGGCATCCATGGCTCCGGTGTCTGGATTGATCGGCACCACCGTGCCACTGCTCGTGCTGGCATAGACCCGGTTTGTGACCGGGTCATAAGCGATCTCATTGGCGGTCACGCTTGCGATATTGAGCGGTGCTCCTGTGACCGTGAAGCTGTTGGACGTTCCTGTTGCCGCACCTGCGACGGCCCGGATCGAATAACTGGAACTCACCGTGGGGGAGCCCAGGTAGAGTGAATTGGCCACCCCAAAATTAAAGGTGAGGCTGCTGCTGCCATTGTAGCCGGGGTCCACCGCTCCATGATCCAAGCCGGAGATTGTGGCTGTACCAGTGTAACCCACCGCCACAGCCCCTCCTGAGTCGAGTGCGTACACACTGTAATACTGGCTGCCACCACCCGTCTGGGGTGAAGCGATGTAATCAAAGGCAAACGAAACGACTTCATTATCCGCCACGGTAACTCCCGCTGTCGCAGTGGTGAAGTTTGTGGCGGCAGCTGTGACGGTGACCGTCTGAACGCCGTTTGCCAGCGCGTCATCCACGATGGTCATGGGCGTGATGGTGGCGGAGGTTTTGCCGGCTGGAATCGTCACCGTGGAAGGCAGGCCCATGCGCGTGGTTGGATTGAGGCTCAGAGTGATCACCGTGTCCACGTAGCGTGGTGCGGTCATGCTCACCGTGCCTTCATAGCCCGTGGTTGCCAGGCCTTCGGCATAGTTGTAACTTCCCGCGCTGAGGGGGAAGCTCAGGCTCAGCGTCTCGCTTTCGTCATCCAGCACCGATATCGTGGTAGAGGCTCCGGTCCAGTTGGTCATGGAGGCGCTGATTTGAGTGCTCTTGGTCCCCTCATAGACATCATTCTGCGGCATTGAGATGGCAAAGGTTCCACTGGTCTGGCCCGAACGCACCAGGACGAAGGCGGGCACGCTTGCCGCGTAGGGATTGCTCGATGTCAGCGTCACCATCACATCCCGTCCTGGCGCAGCACTCAGGTTCACCGTTCCTTCCAGATTGCCCTGCCCCTCGGTGACTGTCGTTGGCACGGACAATGAGATTGTCGTCGTTTCATTGTCCGTCACCGCGAGATTCCAAGGTATGGAGGTATAGCCTGCCAGGCTGGGGGTGAGCGCCGCAGTCTGGGTGCCGTCGATCAGCGCGTCGTCGATCAACGTGGCTGTCACGGTCATGGAGCTGGTGTTGGCTGGCACTGTCACCGTGGCTGGCAGCGTGGCCGCCGTCGTGACGCTTGAGTTCAGGGTGACGGTCTGCGCCGTTCCCAGCGGAGGCTCGATGTGCAGGGTGAGCGATGCGGTGCCGGAGTTTTCCGCCGCCGTCGCCACGCCGTCGATGAAAAGTCTTTTGCCAGGAGTGCCGGTGATCTTAATGTCATCGATGTTCCAGCCGGAAGTGGCCGGAAAGCCACCGGGCACATCGTAGCTCCAGCGGATGAGGACCGATGCCTGATTGTCGCCCATCGCCCCGAGGCCGTAGCTCTGCAGGTTCCAGGCTTTTTCGGCCACTCCGCTGAAGTAGGTGGTGTCCCAGATCTTGCTCCAGGTGGCCCCTCCGTCCGTGGAGGCCTCCAGCCGGTGGTAGCCATCCCAATAGCTGGTGGCCGTGTTGAGCCAGCGCTGGAACTGCAAGGTGGTGCCGGTATAGCCGCGCAGATCAAAGGGGCCTGCTATGAGGGAGTACGTGCCAGTGGTGATCGCGGGGAAGTCTCCATTGAGGTTGGCGCCAAAGACATTGCTGCCCGTGGCTCCGCTGGTCGGGTCGGGGTTGGGATTGGCGGAGTTGCCTCCACGCCCGGTGGGAGTGCCGTACTGCCACCATCCAGTGCGGCTCCAGCCGGGATCGGTGCTCAGGTCATACGAGTATATGTAGGGGATTCGGACGTCCAGAGTGACGGGCCGCATGATGCTGAAGTTTGTTGTCGTGTCGGTGATCGCGAGTGTACCTTGGTTGAGGCCGGGCACGGCGGAATTGGCCAGCGTGGTGTTGATGGTCACTGTGACGCTGGTGGAGGATCCGGGCAGAAGGAAGCCGGATGTCGGGCTGACACTGGCCCAGGGGGCGCCCGTCAGGCCAGCCGTCCAGTTCACATAGGTGCTGCGGTTGTTCTTCACGGTGTAGGTCACAGAGGCCGCCGCAAAGGGGCCGCCGCGGTTTCCCTGGCTTTTCACCCCAGTCGCGGGCAGGACGCTCAAGTCATTCGCTGTCTGCACGGCATTGACGGCATTTGCGCGGCCTTCGGTGACGAGCTTGCCTTCGAGGGCGGTATCATGGTCCACGGAAGCCTGCAAGATCGCCTTGAGATCCGCGCCCGTAAGCGAGCTTTTGGCAGCCTTCACCAGGGCCGCGATGCCGCTGACGTGCGGCGTGGCCATGGATGTGCCGCTGTTCAGTCCATAGGTGCCACCGGGCAGGGTGCTGAGGATGTTGGAGCCGGGTGCGCCGAGATGCACCGTGGTGGGCCCGTAATCGGAGAAATTTGAAAGGGCGTCTGTTTCCGTGGTGCTTGCCACGGCGATGATGCTGGCGCTGGCAAAGCTGGAAGGGTAGTTGGGCGTGACGTCTTCGTTGGTTCCGTTGCCGTTGTCGGCGGCGCAGACATTGAGAATGCCAGCGTTGCCGGCGGTGTCGATGGCGTCTTTCAGCGACTGGGAGAAACTCATGCCACCCCACGAGTGGTTGATGATATGAGCGCCCTTCACACGTGCATAGTTGATGCTGGAGATGGCGTCCGAAGTGGTGCCGTAGCCGCTTGAATTGAGAAACTTCACCGGCATCAGCTTCACCTGCCAGACCACGCCGCTGATCCCTGCGTTGTTGTTTCCCGCCGCGCCGATGATCCCTGCCACGTGAGTGCCGTGAGTTGTGTCGTCCAGCGGCGTATTGTTGCTGTTCACAAAGTTCCAGCCACGGGTGTCGTCGATGTAGCCATTCCCGTCGTCATCGATCCCGTTTCCCGCCGTCTCGCCCGGGTTTGTCCAGATGTTGGCCGAGAGATCGGGGTGGGTGTAGTCCACACCGCTGTCAATCACGGCCACGATGACCGAGCTGGAGCCGGTGGTCAAAGCCCAGGCCTCGGGGGCATCGATGTCCGCATCCACGGTCCCGGACGTTTGTCCGGTGTTGTTCAGGCTCCACTGTTCGGAAAATCGTGTGTCGTTGGGGGTGGTGGTGGAATGGACGATGAAGTCCGGCTCCGCATAGGATACAACTCCGGGAAGCTGGCTGATGGACTGCGCCGCAGCAGGCAGTGCATTGCCATCGGGGGCGGGTATGCTGATCAGGAACACTTCTGAGCCGGGGATCTGGCGCATGACCTCCGCGCCAAAAGGGCGTATGGCGGCGGCGAGGCGCTCCTGGCTTACTCCGGGGGTGGCTTTGATCAGCAACTGTGTGGCCACCATCGCCCGCTGCTGCGTGATCTGTAGTCCGCCGCCATTTGGGTTCGGAGTCACCTCTTCTTCGACGCGCAGCAGTTGATGATAGGAGGATGTTTGAATGAGGCGGACGCGGTGCTGGCCACCTGCGGGATTCTTTTCAACAGCTGATGACCAGACAGTCTCCCCATCCATCCAACGTTTTTCCTGTTTGCCCGGGGCTGGAGCGGCGTTGGGACCTGTCTTTTTTTGAGCTGCTGCTTCCGGGCTGGATGAAGCGTCGTTTGTTCCAGATGAAGACCCTGCGGTAGCATGGCTGGCAGCGGGTAAATGAAGCTGAGTCTGCGCCTGTTCTGTTTGCTGGGTTTTCTGCAAGTGCCAGAAAAAGCCGGCTGCGAGCAGTCCCAGAATTAGAAAAACAACTGTTTTGAATGGAGTCAATCTTGTGGCTTTTGCCATGGTGTTTTGTTAGCAGAGAGTCCTTCCTTTGGAAACTTGTATTTAAGTCCAATTCTGAAACAAAGCTTATCCAAACTGGGGGATAAATTCTAACTTTTTGCTATATGAGTTTAAGTTGTTTCATTATTCACGATCGAGGGAGGGGCCGACTGCCTTACTTCACCAGCGGCAGCAGAGCAAGGTCCGGGGCGACAAAGGCCTGCTTCGCCTCGGCGGACATGATCAGGTCTCTTGAATAGAAGAGCAGCGGGGTGCGCCTGCTGCTGAGCTGGGTCTGGGCGTCGAAGAAGGCATCGGCGTTTTCGGCGGGGCCAAACTGGCGCAGGGTGGCGTGCACCAGCTGGAGCCATACCTGGGTCAGCGTCTCGTGGTAGCCGCCGGTGGGTGTGTCCTGGATGCCATGGGCGGCATTGTAGGCTTTGATGCCGATGCGCAGGCGCTCCAGAGTTTCAGCGAAAGAGAACTGCTGCAGGTAGAGGTAGGCCACCTTCAAGTGGGCGCGGTGCGTCCACTGCTCATGCGGCAGGCTGTGGTCCTCAAAACGGCGGAGATGTTCTGCATCAGTCATGGCATCCGCGCCGTGATGGGGCTCACATCTCCAGGAAGTTTCTCAGCAGCTTTTTGCCGTCCTGGGTCAGGATGGACTCAGGGTGGAACTGCACACCGTGGATGGGCAGCTCCTTGTGGCGCAGGCCCATGATCTCGGACTCGTCATCACTACAGGTGGCGGTGATGGCCAGGCAGTCGGGCAGGGTGTCGCGCTTGACGAGCAGGGAGTGGTAGCGCGTGGCCTCAAAGGGCTGCGGCAGACCTTTGAAGACGGATTCGCCCTGATGATTGATCAGCGAGGTCTTGCCGTGCATGAGGCGGCCTGCGCGGACGACATCGCCGCCGAAGACGTGGCCGATGGCCTGATGGCCCAGGCACACGCCGAGGAGCGGGGTGGACTTGCCAAAGCGCTCGATCACCGCGCAGCTGATGCCGGCTTCCTTGGGCGTGCAGGGGCCGGGGGAGATGCAGATATGATCGGGCTTGAGCTTTTCGATCTCGTCCAGCGTCACCTGGTCATTGCGGCGGATTTCCATGACGGCTCCCATCTCGCCGAAATACTGGACGAGGTTGTAGGTGAAGGAGTCGTAGTTGTCGATGATGAGAAGCACGGAGACCGGGTTCCAAGTTTAGGGTTTATAGTTCAAAATTCAGAAGCCGCGCAGCTCAAGGGTGCGATAGAGCTCGCTCTGGAAGGCTGGGATGTCTGCGGCGGGCGGCTGGTAACCGGGGGCGGGGCCACGCATGCCTAGGCTGCCCATCTGATCCACGTACCACTGAGCGGTGACGCCGTCGCTGAAGGTGACCTTGCCGCTTACGAGTGCGCCGGGTGGCGGGATCTCGTCCACTGAGATGTCGAGCGCACCGCCTTCTGCAGGTGAACTGTCAGGCGGCAGCAGCTCATCGGCCACACCGTCTTCATCCGCATAGTCGCCTGCGTTAGCAGCGGCATCTGCCGGTGCGGGTGGCGGGGCGGGCTTTTCCTCAGGCGGGGCCTCGCGTGGCTTGTCCTGGATCTTTACTCCCAGCTCCATGATGAGCAGGCGCGTCTCCATGTAGGTGAGTGTGACCGAGCATTCGTTGCGCAGACGGTCCTGGATCTGATTGAGGTTTGCGCCTTCAGCGGCCCATTGTTCGACGAGTTGACGCTGTTCCGAGGTGAGATTGGCCATGAAAAGAGGTGAGGAAGATACGGGGCTGGGCTCAGCCGTTCATTTTATCGGTGACGATGCGGGCGAGCGCGGAGGCCTTCTGGTGTAGGGCTTTGACCTCGGCTTCGGTGAGGGCCTTGCCCTCAGGCACGTCCAGCATGGGCAGCATCTCCTCCAGCCCTTTGCGCAGCTCCACGAGGGAGGGGTTTTTCAGCAGGCGGGGGTGCAGGCTGTCCATGCTCATGAGGTAGTATTCGGCGATGTCGTGGCGCGTGAGCTGGCGGGTCTTTTCCTCAGCGTAGTTGTCGCTGATGCTCTTGGTGGCGATCTCCAGGGCGCGTAGCCAGCCGCCGAGGCTGATGAGGTGGGCGATGTCCACATCGCGCAGCTGCACCATCTCGGCCTCCACATCGCTCTGGGTCTTGGCCAGCTCCACGCGGAGGTCCTGCCAGTTGCCCTTGAGGCTGTATTCAAAGAGGCTGCCGGTGTGCTTGTTCATGCGGTTGCCAGCGCCCAGCGCCTTGCCGTACTTGATCATGGCGCGGCCCACAGCCTCCATCTCGTCCACGCGCTCGCACTGTACGATGAGAAAGCCATCGGCGATGAGGGTGCCCAGGCCCATGGCCACGATGACGCGGTCTGCGGGTGTCTTGTCCGTGAAAGGGCGCTTGAGGTCGTCAAAGCGCAGCTTGCCCACGTTGTTGAGCATGTCGAAGAGCTTGCGGATGGACGGCGTGGTGAACTGGTTTACGCCGAACTCCTCGCGCACGTGCTCGTCTCCCACCACGTCCTCGGGGATGGCGGGCCTTTCCGGCGGCTTGGGCACCGGGGGGGCGTCCTGGGCGCTGAGCACGGCGGTGCCAAAGGCTCCGAATCCGAGCAGGGGCAGCAGCAGGCGGGCGATGAAACGACGTGTCATGGCAGGTCAGGATACGAAGCCGCTCCGGGATTTCCAGCGCGAGTCTGGAAAAGTCTTTAGCGCCGCATGGCGCTACATTAGGGTGGGTTCCCACGTTGAGTATCCCCACACGAACCATGCGTCCGCTCATTTTCCTGCTGCTTCTCCTTTCCCTGACTCTCCCCGCCCAGGAGGAGGCCGCCGCGCCGCCGGGGCTGACGGTGTATGAGGGGCGCACCATCGCCAGGACCATGCACTGGTCCGGCTTTGAGTGGCTGATGCGCCGCGTGCGCGAGCAGGAGGAAGGCCCCACGCTCATGCGCCAGCAGCTGCAGGTAAAGCCCGGCATGGTGCTGTGCGACATGGGCTGTGGCAACGGCTATCACACCCTCCCCCTGGCCCGCATGGTGGGGGACACGGGCAAGGTCTATGCCGTGGATGTGCAGCCGCAGATGATCGAGATGCTGAAAAAGAACATCGAAAGCGAAGGGCTGAAAAACATCGTGCCCATCGATGGCCTGTATCACGACCCCAAGCTGCCGCCCAACACCTGCGACCTCATCCTCATGGTGGATGTGTACCATGAGTTCAGCCACCCGGTGCAGATGCTGGCCGCCATGCGCGCCGCGCTGAAGCCTGACGGGCAGCTCGTGCTGTGCGAGTTCCGCGCTGAAGACGACACCGTGCCGATCAAGCCCGAGCACAAGATGAGCAAGGCTCAGATCAACAAGGAGATGAACTTGAACGGATTCAAGCTGGTGCGCGAATTTGACGGCCTGCCGTGGCAGCATCTGATGTTTTTTGGGAAGGCGGAGGGAGGGGGGAAGTAAGCTGGGGAGATTTTTCTCCAGCAGCTTTCTCAATTTCTTTCCGCCTCTCCCCCAACCTCTCCCGGAAGGCTCCGCAGACCCAACATGTCATAGACGGAGAGAGGGGCTTCAAGTTGAAGCTCCAGCGCTTTTTCAGAGTTCACAAGCGCTTCCCCCTCTCCCCGCCCCGGACATCATAGCTCTTGGTATTCTTCGGGGAGAGGTCGGGTGAGGGGTGGTAATGGATCTCCGCTGGCAGTCGCCTGTTTCCGATGAGTCGCTATCATGCCTCGTCTCAACGAACCGGTCATGAACTTTGCGAAGTGTCACCCTGTTCTCTTGGGCTCTCTTCCGAAAGGGAGGAGATGGAGGAAGAATATGATTGCTTAGAGGATATTCACCGCTGCCCCACCATCCACCACGATACCCTGTCCGGTGATGTAGGCGCCGGCTTCGCTGGCCAGCATGAGGGCGGGGCCGGCGAGTTCGCGGGGGGCGGCCCAGCGTTTGAGGGCGGTGCGGTCGGCGAAGTATTTCTTTTCCTCGTCGTTGAGGAGCTTGCCGGGCATGTCGGTGAGGAAGGGGCCGGGGCAGAGGCAGTTGACTGTGATGCCGTAGGGCCCCAGATCGAGCGCGCTGGCGCGGGCCAGGCCGATGAGGGCGGCCTTGCAGGCGCAATAGACGTTCCGCTTCAGGCGGCCACCCACGCCGAGGACGCTGGAGGTATGGATGATGCGGCCCCACTTGCGCGCCTTCATGCCGGGCACTAGGGCGCGGGTGAGGGACATGACGGAGGTCAGGTCCACCTCCACGTTGCGGTCCCAGACTTCGTCGGTGATCTCGTCGATGGCCTGCGGGTTGTTGATGCCAGCGTTGTTGACGAGGATGTCCACTTTGCCGAGGCGCTTCTCAGCTTCAGCGGCCAGGGCTTTGACGGAGGGACGGTCGGCCATGTCGGCCACCATCCACTCGACTTTCACATTCAGGCCCGCTCCGATCTCGGCTGCGGCTGCGGCCAGCTCCTCGGCGTTGCGGCTGGAGATGAAGACATCGGCTCCGGCTTCGGCAAAGCCACGCGCCATGGCCTTGCCCAGACCTTTGCTGCCGCCGGTGACGAGTGCTGATTTGCCGCTGAGATTGAAGAGAGGAGAGGTGGTGGACATACGTGCGCGCGGTTTAGCATGGGCGCCAGTGCTGCGCGAGTGGAAAGCGCCAACTCGAACCGTTGAGGTGCTTGGTGAAGAGGGGGCTGAGGCTGTTCCCACTGGAGCTGTGGAGGATTCAGCAGAGGATTGAGCGGCGGCTTATTTCCCTGCCTCGCGGGTGCCGGTGCCTTTGGGCTGTTTGAGCAGGCTGTCTCCCAGTTCGGCGCGGATGGCGTTGGCGTGCTTTTGCAGGCGGGCGACTTCGTCGGGATTCTGGGCGGCGAGGTTTTTGGATTCACTGAGGTCGGTGTAGAGATCATAGAGCTCGGGTTGCTCGATCTTGACGGGGACGTAGTTCACGGGCTTGCCACCGGTGGCTTTGGGGGCGTTGGGCGGGAGGCTGCGGTAGGTGTGGGGCAGCTGGAGCTTCCAGCGGCCGTCTCCGCTGGTGATGGCCTGGAGCTGGTTCTGCTCGTAGTAAAAGGCGTAGAAGTCGTGCGGGTTTTTGGCGTCAGGCACGCCGGAGATGATAGGCCAGCAGTCGAGGCCATCGATTTTATGTGCGGGCAGTTTGGCGTCGATGACACCTGCGACGGTGGGCAGGAGATCGATGGTCATCATCATGGTGTCGGTGGTGGTACCAGCGGGGATTTTGCCGGGCCATTTCATGATGCCGGTCACGCGGGTGCCGCCTTCCCAGCAGGTGCCTTTGCCCTCGCGCAGCGGGCCTGCGCTGCCGGCGTGATCGCCGTAGCTCAACCAAGGGCCGTTGTCGGAGGTGAAAATGACCCAGGTGTTGTCCTCCAGGCCGCTCTTTTTGAGGGTGTCCATGATCTGGCCCACGGACCAGTCCACCTCCATCATCACATCCGCAAAGAGGCCCTTTCCGGATTTGCCTTGGTATTTGTCGCTCACAAAAAGCGGCACATGCACCATGCTATGCGCCAAGTAGAGCAGGAAGGGCTTGTCTTTGTGTTTCTCAATGAACTGCACGCCGCGCGCGGTGTAGTCGGTGGTGAGGTGGGTCTGGTCCTCGGGGGTGACGTTGGCATCCACCACATGGTCGTCTTCATACATGGGCAGGTCAGGGTAGGCTCCCTTTTTGGCCTGCGGGTGGAAAGGCCACATGTCATTGGAATAGGGGATGCCGTAGTATTGGTCGAAACCATGTTTGGTGGGCAGGAATTGCGGCAGGGAGCCGAGGTGCCACTTGCCCACGGCGGCGGTGGCGTAGCCTTTCTGCTTCACCAGCTCTGCCAGGGTCATTTCATCGGAGTTGATGCCGTGCTTGGCATTGGGTCCCAAGGCCCCGTGCATGCCCAGGCGGTTGGGGTAGCAGCCGGTCAGCAGCGCGGTGCGGGAGGCGCTGCACACGGGCTGGGCCACGTGGAAATTGGTAAACTTGCGGCCCTCGGCGGCCAGTTTGTCGATGTTTGGCGTCTGGTAACCCTGTGCGCCAAAGCAGCTCACATCCGCGTAGCCCATGTCGTCCATGAAAATGACGACGATGTTGGGCTGCGCAGGGGCGGCGAAGGAGGAAAGCGAAAGGGCGAGGAACGAGAGCAGGGCGGCGAGTGGTTGGCGCATCTGGGGTGAACGTCGGGAGCGGTGGGAAACTTCTGGAGAAGGTGGATTCAGCTCTGATGTGGGACTGGGAGTGGAGTGTAATCTTACTTGGATTTAAGGTAAGATATTATGAGGTGTCTGGTCTGAATCTGGAGTTGGCATCCGTGGGGTGCTGATCCTGTGAGGCTTGGTGGCGGTGTGGGACGGGGGTGTGGGCAGGGCGCTGACGTTGAGGTGGCAGGGCGGGCGGCGGAAGGGTAAAACGCCTGAGAAAACGGCGGAGAGAGGGGTGATTTTTTTGGTTGCTGATTTGTGGCGCTCCTCTATGATCAGCCTCTTCTCGGACAGAATAAGCGTTTTTTTACGGCGAGAGTGGGGCCCGTCCCCGCTCTTTTTTGTCTGGTAGAATCAAGATTTTCATATGATCAGCGAACTCAAAGCCCTTTTCGATTACTACGAGAAAGAGAAAGGAATCGACCGTCTCAAGATGGTCGAGGCCCTGTCACAGGCATTGCTGGCCGCTTCCAAAAAGAGCATTGGTCCTGCTCGCGAACTGCGCATCGACATCGATCCCGACAAGGGGACGATCAAGGCGTTTGCGAAGCTGATCGCGGTGGAGACTGTCGCGAACCGCTGGGAGGAGCTGCCGCTGGCGCTGGCCAAGCGCTTCAAGAAGACCGCCGTACTCGGCGACGAGATCGAGGTCGAAGTGACTCCTAACAACATGGGCCGCATCGCCGCGCAGACGGCGAAGCAGACGATGCTGCAGCGCCTGCGCATGGCCGAAAAGGAGAACCTCTACGAGGAATTCAAGGACCGTACGGGCGATGTGGTCAGTGGCGTGGTGCGCCGTTTTGAAAAGTCGGACGTGGTGGTGGACCTGGGCAAGTTTGAAGGCGTCATGACCTCCAAGGAGCGCGTGGCCACGGAGGACTACACTCCGGGGGACCGCATGCGCTTCTACGTGAAGGCCGTGGAAAAGGACAGCGGACGCGGGCCGGAGATCGTACTCTCCCGTGCACACCCGAACTTTGTGCGCCGCCTGTTTGAGTTTGAAGTGAGCGAGATCGGAGACCGCACGGTGGAGATCGCCAGCATCGCCCGTGAGGCCGGCTACCGCACGAAGGTGGCGGTGCACAGCGCTGATGAGAAGGTGGACCCTGTGGGTGCCTGCGTGGGCCTGCGTGGGGCACGCGTGAAGAATATCGTTCGCGAGCTGAACAATGAGAAGGTGGACATCATCCGCTGGAAGTCCGACCCGGCTGAATTTGTGCGCGAGGCGCTGAAGCCGATCAAGGTCATCTCCATTCACGTGAGCCCAGACAAGAAGCAGGCACGCCTGACGGTGAGCGAGGAAGACCTTTCCAAGGCCATCGGTCGTCGCGGACAGAACGCCCGCCTGACCTCCCGCCTGGTGGGGATGGATCTGATCATCGAGAAAGACGAGCACGCGTCCGAGGTCTTTGAAGGCCAGATGGGAAGCGCCGTGCACCATCTGGTGGATGCCCTGGGCATCTCCGAGGATGTAGCACGCAAGCTCACTCAGGGCGGCATGGGCGACCTCAACACGCTGGCCACCGGCGTGGAGGTGAGCGACATCGCCGAGGTGCTGGACGGAGACACCGGCCTGGCACAGCAGATTTTCGACAAAGCCGCAGCACATGCTTCTGCTCCCGTGTAGGAGCCAGCCCCTGTGCCGCCATGAACACACTTTTTAAACAACCACAAACCTCAGACCAGCCCGACTCTCACGCCGCCGCTCGCCCGATCCCAGCCTCTCATGCCTCCCAGCAAGCCCTCATCATCGAAAAAGAGCAAGCCCCACACCGACGACGCTGTCGGTGAGGTGCAGCCTGAAGACAGCACCACTTCCGCCCAGGAGACGAAAGGGAAGGTGTTGTCATTGATCGAGGAAAAGAAGCCAAGAAGCCGCGGCCCGCTGAAGGAGACCTCCCTGCCGCCGCTGGGTGCCACCAAGAAGGTCGCAGAGCCCGCACCCGCCCCGGCCCCCGAGCCGGCAGCCCCGGCCAAGCCGACGCTGGATGAGCGCAAAGCCGCCGCGCTGAATCTCTTTGAAGAGAGCGAGAAGCCAAAGCGCCGCCGCCCTGTGGAGGAGTCTGTGCAGCAGAGCGCCCTGCCGCCGATCTCCCTGCTGAAGGAGGAGCCGCCTGCGCCGAAGCCCATCGTGCCGATCGTGCACGCACCGCCCACGGAGGTGCCCGTGCCGGAGTTTGAAATGGGCGAAAACGGTGAGAAGATCATCCATCTGAAGCCCCCGATCATCGTCAAGGATCTGGCGGACAAGATGGGCCTCAAGCCCTTCAAGATCATTTCGGACCTCATCGCCTTCAAGGTTTTCGCCAGCGCTGACAAGGCGGTGGACATCGAGATCGCGGAGAAGATCTGTGAGAAGCACGGCTTCAAGCTGGAGCGCGAAAAGCGCGAAAAAGGCGCGGGCGTGCACAAAGTGGAAGAAGTCATTGTGGAGCCTGTGGCACAGGTGGTGGAGGAGGTGGAGCAGGAGAAGCTGCAGCTGCGCGCTCCGATCATCACCTTCATGGGCCACGTGGACCACGGCAAGACCTCCCTCCTGGACGCCCTGCGCAAGACGCACGTGACCGCCGGAGAGGCGGGCGGCATCACGCAGCACATCGGTGCATATTGCATTTTCCATGACGGCAGGCCGATCACCTTCATCGACACCCCCGGCCATGCGGCTTTCTCCGCCATGCGTGCGCGCGGTGCGAACGTGACGGACATCGTGGTGCTGGTGGTGGCCGCAGACGACGGCATCATGCCCCAGACCAAGGAAGCTCTCAGCCATGCCAAGGCTGCCGGCGTGCAGCTGATGGTGGCCATCAACAAATGTGACCTGCCCACGGCGAACGTGATGCGGGTGAAGAGCCAGCTGCAGGACATTGGCTTGGCGCCGGTGGACTGGGGTGGCGAGATCGAGTGCATGGAGGTCTCCGCACGCACAGGCCTGGGCCTGGACAACCTGCTGGAAACCATGAGCCTGCAGGCCGAAGTTCTGGAGCTCAAGGCGGACCCGAAAGCGTCACCGCGCGCCACTGTCATCGAATCCTCGATGGTGGCGGGCAAGGGGCCTGTGGCCACGGTCATTATCGGCCAGGGCACGTTGAAGGTGGGCCAGCCATTCATCTGCGGCCCTTACTGGGGCAAGGTGAAGGCGCTGATCAACGACCGCGGCGAGGCCATCAAGGAGGTGCTTCCCGGCATGCCGTGCGAGGTCATCGGCTTCAGTGACATGCCGCATGTGGGCGATGAAGTGGTGGTGATGAACAACGAGCGCGATGTGAAAAAGCTCAGCGAGGAGCGCCTGGAGGAGATCCGCCAGAAGAAGCTCAGCGTGCCGCGCCGCTCCACGCTGGAGCATCTGTTTGCCAGCATCGAGGACAGCAACAAGAAGGCCCTCAAGATCGTCCTCAAGTGCGACGTGCAGGGCTCTGTGGAGGCTGTGGCCAAGTGCCTTACCGACATCCAGAGCGACAAGTGCAACCTGGACATCCTGCACAAGGAAGTGGGCGCCATCAACGAGAGCGATGTTCTCCTGGCCAGCGCGTCGGACGCCATCATCCTGGGCTTCAACGTGAAGGTCGAGAACAAGGCCCTCACCGTGGCGAAGCGCGAGACGGTGCAGATCAAGCTCTACTCCATCATCTACGAACTGATCGACCAGGTGAAGGAAGCGATGGCGGGCCTTCTGGACCCGATCACGCGCGAGAAGATCCTGGGCCACGCCCGCGTGAAGCAGGTCTTCAAGGTGCACAAGGGTTTTGTGGGCGGCTCGGTGGTCACCGATGGCGTGATGCAGCGCAAGCAGCGCGCACGCGTGCTGCGTGACGGCCAGGCTGTGTATGACGGCGGCTTTGAAACGCTGCGCCGCTTCCAGGATGAAGTGGGCGAAGTGCGCAACGGCCTGGAGTGCGGCATCAAGCTCTCCGGCTTCAGCGACTACGAAGAAAACGACGTCATCGAGTGCTACGAACTCGAGAAGATCGCCCAAACTCTCTAATGTCCCTCCGAGTCGAAAAAGTCTGTGAGCTGATCCGGCGTGAGCTGGGCATGATCATCGAGAAGGATTTCCGGATCGAGAACTGCTTGGTGACGATCCATGAGGTGAGCGTGACGCCGGACATGAAGCAGTGCTTTGTGTACGTGGGGGTGCTGGGCAAGCCGCACCAGCAGGAGGCCGCGATCGAAAAACTGAACAAGGCCCGCGGGCACCTGCAGCGGGACCTCTACAAGCGTGTGAAGCTGCGCAACAGCCCGCACCTTTACTTCCGCCTGGACAAGACGGTGGAGCGCGGCGTGCCGCTGCTGAACATCATCGACAATCTGCCGCCCCCGCTGCCGGACCTGCCGGCGGAGGGTGAGGTGGAGGAAAAAGACGGCAAGCAGTAGGCAAGTGCAACGGGCTGGGAGTTTGCCAGCCATCTCTCTGCACTCTCAGGCAATGGTGAGGTGTTTTCAAAGGCTGGTCTCAGACAGCACCAGCGAAGCTGGCGGCATTGCCAGAAGAGGCACCTTTGAATGCTGGCATATGATTGTTAAAAAAGGTGGCCTGAAGGGTGTGTTGCTCCGTGGTGGCCTGTTCGAAAACGGGTTCGTTTCGTCTGCGCTGGCTATATGCCTATGGCTAATTTGTCACGGGATGATTCAAGGTGGGCAAATATTGATGGTGAATATAAAAAATAATTAGATGGAGGGCGGTTTTATGTTATGAGGCGGCCATGCTTATCTGGAAAGGACATGGCTTTTTAATTGCGGCTTTTGGCATCCTTGGGGCTTTGGTCTTGGGGGGCGCGGCTTGGTATCTCCATGGGGTGACTCAGTTGGAACTGCTTGGACGGCTGGTGACGCCGGCCAGTGCCTGGGGCGCGGCGCTGGCCATCTGGGGGTATGAAAAAACCATCGGCAGGCCGAGAAAGAGGATGTACCTGGATGCGGCCACCCAAAGGCCGGTGGTGGAACATGTGTCACACTCTCTGTTCTTCATCTCGCCGAAGCCTTGGGCGGTGCTGACTGTTGTGTTGGCCTCTGTGCTGACCGTGACATCCTTCATCACTCCAGTGATGGGCTTCGTGAGACGTCTGTCACTGGCGTCTGCTTCTCCAGCTCAGACAGCCTGCATGGAGGCCAACCGGATGATCGACACCAGTAATGGAAAGACCGGCTTTGGAAACACCCCCACGGCTGAAATGCTGGCGACGGTTTTTTCCGACAAGGTCCAGAGGGAGCGTAATGTGGGCGTGCAGCAGTCAGAAAAGGCTTCTTTCTTCGGTTCCTCCAATGACAAGCTTCTGAGCTACTGCCGGATCACTCCTGACTCGTGTGCCTTCATGCTTCATGTTCCAGACCTTCGGAATTTTGATGAGGCGGCAAAGCGGTATATGGTGGGCCTGGCGTGGACAATAGCCTGCAAGCAGGCTGCGCTGCTGGCACCAGTGCCGCAGCGCGTGGTGGTGGGGGTGCGCGGGGCTTCCAGGTATCATGCCGTGGTGGAGGGGCCGGTGCTGAATGCCAGGGCAATTGCTGCAAATATGCAGAGTGAGAACTGGGAGGATGGAATCGAGCAGCGTTACTCCGACAAGGAAGGGCTGGCTCGTCTTGAACGTTGCTTTGAGCCGCAGGCACCGGGTGTGGCGCTGCCCACGCTGAAATCGTTGACTGGCAGCATACTTGCCCTGGCATCTTCAGATGTAGAGCCCACCCTGCCCACGTCCATGCGTGACTGGAAAGACTCCACTGGCCGTGTGATGAGGGCTTCGCTGGAGGGCTTTACCACACCTGCCAGAGACACCGGCCGCTTCAAACGCTCGGACGGGAGGGTCTTTGATGTGCCCTTTTCACGCCTCTGTGCGGATGATCAGGCGACCATCCGCAGCATTGCGGCGCAGATGCAGTAGCATTGCGGCGTGTGATTACTCGATGTGTGCTTTGAGCACCTGAAGGGAATTTCGCAGCAGGGTGAGTCCCGCCTCCTGGCTCTTCTCGGGGTGAAACTGCACGGCGACGAGGTTCTTTTTGGCGATGCCGCTGATGAAGCTGACGCCGTAGTCCGTGCGGCACAGCGCGAGGGATTCATCCTGCACGTCCGGGTAGTAGGAGTGCACGAAATAGATGTACGTGGGGTTGGGCAGGCCCTGCCAGACGGCGGCCTGTGCGGGCTCCCACTGGGCCACGTTCCAGCCCATGTGCGGGATCTTGAGACCGCTGGCGGGATCGAACTTTTTGACCTGGCCCTTGGCCACGCAGAGGCCTTCCACGCCGGGGGATTCCTCGCTGCTTTCAAACAGGAGCTGGTAGCCCAGGCAGATGCCGAGGTAGGGCTTTTCCGCCTTGAGCCATGCTTGCAGGGGCTCCCACAGGCCGGTTTCTTTGAGGATGCGGATGGAGTCGCCAAACGCGCCCTGGCCGGGGAAGACGAGGACGTCGATGTTCTCGAAGTCTTCCGGTTTGGTGACGAGGTTGGCGTGGGCGTCGATCGCATCAAAGGCGTTCAGCACGCTGCGGAGGTTTCCGCCGCCGTAATCAAGCACTCCAAGTTTCATCACAGGACGTCTTTCGTGCTAGGGATGCCAGTGACGCGGGGATCGAGCTTGGTCGCGGCATCGAGTGCGCGGGCCAGGCCTTTGAAGATGGCCTCGGCCATGTGGTGAGCATCACGCCCACGGCGGATCTCGACGTGGAGGGTGGCCAGCAGGCTGGAGGAGAAAGCGCGGAGAAACTCCTCCACGAGCTGGTAGCTGAAGCGGTTCACACCACCGATGGCCTCGACACGCTCAGGCGCGTGGTAGCTCAGGAAGGCACGGCCGCTGAGGTCCATGGCCACTTCGGCCAGGGTTTCATCCATGGGCAGAAGGAAGAAGCCGTAGCGCGTGATGCCGGCCTTGTTGCCCAGGGCTTCGCGGAAGCAGTTGCCCAGGACGATGCCGGTGTCCTCGACGGTGTGGTGGTAGTCCACCTCGATGTCTCCCACTACCTTCACATTGAGGTCAAAGAGGCCGTGTTTGCTGAACAGCGTGAGCATGTGGTCAAAGAACGGCACTCCAGTGTCGATCTTCGATTTGCCGGAACCATCGACATTGAGCTCGATCTCAATGTCCGTCTCGGCGGTTTTGCGGTGCTGTTTGGCGGTGCGGGCTTGGCTCATGAAAGGGGATGGGCAATGAACACGCGTTCTGACCGCAGCGCAACCGTCTCAGTGGCCCTTCCTCACCGTTAAGCCAGCAGCCCTTTCTGCACCTTTCCGTGGATGTCGGTGAGGCGGTAGCGGCGGCCTTGGAATTTGTACGTCAGGCGCTCGTGGTCGATGCCGAGGAGGTGCATGAGGGTGGCGTGGAAGTCGTGGATGTGGAGGCCGTCTTTGACGGTGTTGTAGCCAAAGTCGTCGGTCTCGCCATACACGGAGCCTGCCTTGATGCCGCCACCGGCAAACCAGGCGCTGAAGCAGCGCGGGTGGTGGTCGCGGCCGAAGTTGGTGCTGATCTTGCCTTGGCAGTAGGCGGTGCGGCCGAATTCGCCGCCCCAGACGACGAGGGTGTCTTCGAGCAGACCGCGCTGCTTGAGGTCCTTGATGAGAGCTGCGGCGGGCTGGTCGGTTTCTTTGCAGAGTTTTGGCAGGGCACCGGGCAGGCCGCCGTGGTGGTCCCAGTCTTGGTGGTAGAGCTGGATGAAGCGAACGCCTTTCTCGGCGAGGCGTCGCGCCTGCAGGCAGTTCGCGGCAAAGGTGCCGGGGGTTTTCACATCCGGGCCGTAGCTGTCGAGAATGTGCTGCGGCTCGTCGCTGAGGTCGGTCACTTCCGGGATGCTGGTCTGCATGCGGAAGGCCATCTCGTAGTGGTCGATGCGGTTCTGGATTTCGGCATCGGGTGTGCCGGCGAACTGGTGCTCGTGCAACTCCTTGAGCCGGTCCAGCATCAGCCTGCGGCTGTCGGCGCTCACGCCCGCAGGATTGCCAAGATACAGCACCGGATCCTTCGCCGCGCGGAAGAGTACGCCTTGGTGCTTGGTCGGCAGGAAGCCACTGCCCCAGAGGTGTGAGCCCAGTGGCTGGCCGCCTTTGCCCTTGGTGATAAGCACGGTGAAGGAGGGCAGATTGGCATTTTCTGCGCCGAGGCCGTAACTGAGCCAGGAGCCGAAGCTGGGACGTCCGGGGATCTGGGTGCCGGTCTGGAAGAAGGTGACGCCGGGGCCGTGATTGATGGACTCGGTGAACATGGAGCGCGCGACGCAGATGTCGTCCGCGATGCTGGCGGTGTGCGGCAGCAGCTCGCTGAACCAGCCGCCTGCCTGCCCATGCTGGGTGAACTTGAAGGGAGAGCCCACCATCGGAATGGACGACTGGTTTCCAGACATCCCCGTGAGCCGCTGAGTGCCGCGCACAGAATCGGGAAGCTGCTCTCCGTGGCGTTTGTTGAGGAGGGGCTTGTAGTCGAAGAGGTCCAGATGCGAGGGACCGCCGGACATGAAGAGGTAGATGATGCGCTTCGCCTTCGGCGCAAAGTGCGTGCCTCCGAGCACACCATGGTCCGCAGGCTCCGAGCCCTGGGCAAGAAGCTCATTCAAAGCGATGCCGCCGAGGCCCATGCCAAAGCGATTGAGGAGGGTGCGGCGGTCAAACATGAGGGATGAATCATTCATCGGATTGAATTGGTTAACGTTTAACCACGCAGGCGTCGTGGTTCAGGAGGGCCTGGGCCAGCACGGCTGCGGCGGCGGATTGGGGGAGGGGGATGGAGGTGTTGTGTTTGGCGTTGCCGGTTTTGAGGAGTTCTTCGGCTTCTTTGGGGTGGGCTTTGAAGTGGGTGAGCTGTTCGTTGTAGAGCTGGGTGCAGATCTGGATTTCTTTGGGGTCGGGTTTGCGGCTGAGGCAGCGGAGGAAACCTTGCTCGATCATCTGGGGGAGGTCGCCTTTGGTTTCTTGATGCAGCTTTTCGCCAAGGACGCGGGCGGCTTCGACGTATTGCACACCGTTGAGGAGGATGAGGGCTTGCAGCGGGGAGTCGGTGCGTTCGCGTTTGGAGATGCAGACGGCGCGGCGTGGGGCATCGAAGGCGACCATGGCGGGGGGCGGGCTGGTGCGGCGCCAGTTGGTGTAGAGGCTGCGGCGATACACAGCATCTCCTGCGCTGGGGCCCATGGGCTTGAAGGCCTCGGTCATTTCATAAGGATAGACGGGTGCGCCGCCCATGGTGAGCTTGAGCAGGCCGGAGGCGGCGAGGGCGTTGTCGCGGATCATCTCGGCGGGCAGGCGGAAGTGCGGGCCGCGTGCGAGCCATTGGTTCTCGGGATCGTCGGCCATCGTTTTCGCATCGGCGATGCTCTGCTGGAGATATACTTTGCTGGTCACGATCTCCTGAATCAGCGCCTTCACATTCCAGCCACTCTGAATGAACTTGAGCGCAAGGTGGTCGAGAAGCTCGGGATACAAAGGCCGCTCGCCCTGGCTGCCGAAGTCTTCGGTGGTCTTGACGAGGCCGCGGCCAAAGAGGCTGAGCCAGATGCGGTTCACAGTCACGCGTGCAGTCAGCGGATGATTTGGCGCGGTGAGCCACTGTGCGTAGCCGAGGCGGTTCTTCGGTGCCTTGGCGGGCATCGGCGGCAGGAAAGTGGGAGTGGCGGGGCCGACTTCCTCGGCGCGTTTGTCATACTCGCCTCGCGTGAGGATGTAGGCCTTCTTGGGCTGCGGCAGCTCTTGCATGACCATGATCTCCTTCTGTGCATCGGCAAAGGCGGTGACCTCGGCGCGTGCGGCTTTGAGTTCGGCGAGCAGCGGTTGCAGTTTGGCATCAAAGGGCAGCGAGAGGTCGCGGTCGAAGATGCGCAGATCGTCCACGAGGCCGTCTTTGAAACCACGGTCGCGCATGCGCTCGCCGAGGCTGATGTGGTCATGGCCGCCGCCGGTAATGTTCTTGGTGAGGTGGTCTTTGATGACGTCCACCTGCGCCAGTTTGCCATTGATGTAGATCTTGAGGCCGGAGGCACGGCTGCTGCCGTCATTGGTGACGATGACATGGGTCCATTCCTTGAGCGGCACCTTGGCCTGGGTGCGGATGGAGATGGCATTGCCGGGCCAGAAGTGAATGAGCGACCACTTGATGCGGCCCTCCTCAATGAGCAGCTCATAGCCGCGGCTGGCGGCGTCTGTCCATGCCTGAGAGCGGTGCAGGACGACTGCGCGCTGTTTTTCATCGGGTGTCTGAAGCCAGAGTGAGATGCTGAAGGGATCATGACGCTGGAAGTTTCCGAGCGGTGTGTCCACGGCGTCGTCGCCGGTGAACTGGATGGCGTTGCCGATCTTGCCGGTGACGAGTTTGTTTTCGCCCTTGAGGATGGCTTCGGGGCCGGGAGGCGGGGCTTTGGCGTCTTTCTTTTTCTGGGCGGGTGTTTTGTCCTTCGCATCAGCCACAGGCTTTGGCTGCGGAGGTGCAGGGGGCGGGGCTGGATGGAGTGAGTCGGCGAGCTTGTTGCCCTTAACCTCATCAAACGTGAAGTGCGCGATCTGGCCGTCCAGTGATGCGGGCACTCCTGCCTGCATTTGGAGCGCATTGCGGGCAGGAGTGCCCGCATCACTTAGTTGCTTTTCGAGGGTGATGACTTTGGCGTTTAGGGCGGCCAGCTTCTCTTTGGTGGGCGCGTCCATCATCATCATTGCAGGTGTGGGCGGAGATGGGGTGAAGAAGGAATAGAGGCCTGCTTCGTCGATGTTTTGCAGCATGGAGAAGAGTCCGTAGTAGTCCTTCTGCGTGACGGGGTCATACTTGTGATCATGGCAGCGCGAGCACTCGAAGGTGAGGCCGAGGAAGGTGGTGGCGACGGTCTGCACGCGGTCGGCCACGTATTCCACGCGGTACTCTTCCTCGACGCTGCCGCCTTCGCTTTCCTGCTGGTGCAGGCGGTTGAAGGCGGTGGCCATGATCTGCTCATCGGTGGGATTGGGCAGGAGATCGCCCGCGAGCTGCCAGGTGATGAACTTGTCGAAGGGCAGGTTCTGGTTGTAGGACTTCACCACCCAGTCGCGCCAGGGCCAGACCTCGCGCTCGCGGTCCACCTGGAAGCCGTAGCTGTCGGCGTAGCGTGCCACATCCAGCCAGTCCACAGCCATGCGCTCGCCATAGTGCGGGGAGGCGAGGAGGCGAGTGACTAGATTCTTGATGCTGGATGCTGAATCGAACTGATGGGCGGTGACGAAGGCGCTGATTTCTTCGGGGGTGGGTGGCAGGCCGGTGAGGTCGAAGGTGAGGCGGCGGATGAGGGTTTCAGGGGCGGCTTCGGGCTGGAGTTTGAGGTTTTGTTCGGCGAGTTCGGTGCTGACGATGTCGTCGATGCTGCGTTGATTGGAGGCGTCTGGCTTGAGCGGGATGAAGGACCAGTGGGCCTCGTATTCCGCGCCTTCATTGATCCATTGTTTCAAGATGGCGGTCTCCTCGGCGGTGAGATCGCCGAGCTTGGACTTGGCGGGCGGCATGTGGTCATCGGCATCGGTGGTGAGGATGCGCTGGATGATCTCGCTCATGTCTGCCTTGCCGGGGATGAAGGCCTTGGCCTGCACGGCGGCTTCCCGCTCATCCAGGCGGAGATCGGCCTCGCGCTTCTTGGGGTCGGGGCCGTGGCAGAAGAAGCATTTGTCCGAGAGGATGGGCCGCACATCGCGGTTGAACTTCACCTTCTTGGCGGGCGCGGCTGCGGAGAGCAGGGCGGGGAAGGTGAGGACGAGGATGGTAAGCCGGGGATGCATGGGGAAAGACAAGGGGACTATCAGACAATCAGACAGGGAGATGCAGAGAGAGCTGCTAAACTAACGCCGCAGGGCTGTGCCTCTTTATGGATGATTTATGTCTTATTCTGCGGCTGAAATGGCAGAAACTGGGTGAAGTGAGACTGATGTAGCGTATCTGATTCCATTCCGACCTCGCATGCCAGCACGCCGCAAATACATGAACTACACCACGCCGTGGGGCGTGGATCTGGCGCGTGTGGCGCAGTCGGGGTGGACGCCGTTTCTGATCCATGAGAGCGGCTACCAGCCAGCGCTGGAGAACTGGAACCACCAGGGCGTGGACTCGCCTTTCTGGCGCTTTTACCACAATCCTAAGCCGGGGTGTCATCTGCTCTTTCAAGGGCGTAAGATCCCGCTGGGGCCGCAGTGCGCGGTGCTCATTCCGGCGGACACGGTCTTTGACTGCTGCGGGCCGGTGAAGTGCAGCCACTTCTGGCTGCACTTCACCACAGCGCGGCCTGGCGTGAAGATGGTGCCGGAGCCGATCGTCATCGCGGTGGATGACGCGCTACGGCCGATGCTCAGGCAACTCGTGGCTACGCATCGGCAGCCGCAGACGGAGCTAAGGGATCACCGCCTGCATCATCTCAGTGCGGCGCTGCTGCACACCGTCTTTGCCACGCTGGAGACCGACGCACCACCGGCATTGCCGGAGAGGATCGCGGAGGTGCTGGCCTTCATCGCACGTGCGCCGCACAGCCGGCTGACGAATCCGTTTTTAGCAGAGCGCGCAGGCATGAGCGTGGAGCGCTTTATCCGCGCCTTTCGCGAGCACCTGGGGCAGACACCTGCGGCGTATGTGCTGAGCACTCGCCTGCGGCTGGCAGGCGAGGCGCTGGCGCTGACGGACAAGACGATTGATCAAATCGCCGTGGAGTTCGGCTTCCCCAACCGGCACTACTTCAGCCGCATGTTTGCACGGCAGGTCGGGTGCGGGCCGGGGGAGTTTCGGGCAAGGCAGCGGGAGAGGAAGGATGGGTAGCGCGGGCAATCCTGTCCGCAAAGAACGCGCTCGCCACGGGCAGGATTGCCGGTGCTACTGCAGCCTGCGGCGGATGATTTGGGATGGCTAAGCCAGCACCCCCTTCACCACATTGCCCGCGATGCCCGTCAGCCGCATGTCGAGGCCCTGGAACTTGTAGTTGAGGCGCTCGTGATTGATGCCGAGGAGGTGCATGAGGGTGGCATTGAGGTCGTGCACGTGGACGGGATCGCGGACGATGTTGTAGCTGTAGTCATCCGTTTCGCCGTAGGTGGTGCCTTTTTTGACTCCAGCTCCGGCCATGAAGAGGGAGTAGCAGCGGGGGTGGTGGTCGCGACCGTAGTTCGTAGCGGTGAGGGTGCCCTGGGAGTAGATGGTGCGGCCAAATTCGCCGCCCCAGACGATGAGGGTGTCGTCCAGCAGGCCGCGCTGTTTCAGGTCTTTGATGAGTGCGGTGGTGGGCTGGTCGGTGTCGCGGCACTGGCCGCGGATGGCATTGGGCAGGCCGCCGTGGTGATCCCAGCCCATGTGGAAGAGCTGGATGCAGCGCACATCGCGCTCGGCCAGACGACGCGCGAGGAGGCAGTTCGCGGCATAGGTGCCGGGCTTTTTGACATCGGGGCCGTAGCTGTCGAGCACGTGCTGGGGTTCCTTGGAGGTGTCCACCAGATCAGGCACGCTCATCTGCATACGAAATGCCATTTCATACTGCGAGATGCGCGCGGCGGTTTCGGGATCGCCAAAGGATTCGAAGTCGCGCTGATTCAGAGCGGCCAGTTCATCGAGCATCTGGCGGCGCATGGGGCGGTCCACGCCGGCGGGATTGGAGAGATAGAGAACGGGGTCGCCTGAATTGCGGAAGCGCACGCCCTGATGCTGCGTGGGCAGGAAGCCGCTGCCCCAGAGGCGGTCGTAGAGCGGCTGGTCATCGCGGCGGCCGGTGCCGAAGGAGGTCATGACGACATAGGCGGGCAGGTCGTGATTGGCGCTGCCGAGGCCGTAGCTGAGCCACGCGCCGATGCTGGGGCGACCTGCGAGCTGAGAGCCCGTCTGGCAGAAGGTGATGGCGGGATCGTGATTGATGGCCTCCGTGAACATGGAGCGGATGACGCACATCTCGTCCGCCACGGTGGAGAGATGCGGCCACAGTTCGCTCAGCCAGATGCCGCCCTGGCCATGCTGCGCAAATTTGAAGATGGAAGGCGCGACAGGGAAGGCCTTCTGCCCCGAGGTCATGGTGGTGAGGCGCTGGCCCTGGCGGATGCTGGCGGGCAGATCCTCGGCACGGTGCTTTTCCATCTGCGGCTTGGGATCAAAGAGATCCAGCTGTGACGGCGCGCCAGACTGGAAAAGGTAGATGATGCGCTTGGCCTTCGGCGCAAAGTTGGGGAAGAAGCGCGCAGGCGATGCAGCGCGGGCTTCATCGTGCAGCAGAGAACCGAGAGCCGCTGCACCGATGGCGGAGGAGGAGTTCTTGAGAAAGATGCGGCGGTTGAGCCGGTCTTGAACATTGAACATTGAACGTTCAACATTGAACATTGAATGGGCGTTGCGCGGGGACATTGGAGGAAATGGTGAAAGCATTGAACCATGAACGTTCAACATCGAACGTTGAGTGGAGATGGAAAGGAGCTCGTAAAGAATCAGGAATTGCTGGCCCGAACCGAGTTGGATTTGGCTGTTCGGATGCTGGCGACGAAGATGCGGATGAGCTGTTCGGTTTCGTCGATGATCGGGAGGGCGGTGTCTGTGTGTTTGATGAGGGGGACGCGGACAGAAAGCTTGAGCCAGCGGAGGGATTCGCGGAGTTCTTTGAGGCCGACTTTCATTTTGTGAATGAAGTCCTTGGGGGATTCCGCTGACACTGCCTCGCCTTGATGTCCAAGCGGGGCTGTGCCTGAACGCAGCAATTGACCGGCAATGTGCCGTGCGGCTTCCGTCTTGAGCATGCTCTCGGTGAACAGGATGATCGACGCCGCATAATCAAGCAGCCGCTCTTCCAAATCATACCTGGGTTTTTCACGCCCATTTCCATTTATGGCTCTCTCCGGTCTGGTCATTCAATGTTCAATGTTGAGTGTTCAATGTTCATTGTTTCTCAGTCGCGGGTGATGACACGGTCGAGGTTGAGAAGCACTGAGGCCGTGGTGGTGTAGGCGGCGAGTTCGGCGGGATTGAGCGAGGCATCTGCCTTGGTGGTGCCCTGGGCGATGAGGGCGGTGGCTTCGGCGGGTTTGGCCTGGAATTCGGAGATGCGCTTCTGCACACCTCCTATGAGCTGCTTGAGCGCGGCGGGCTCGATGCTGCGCCCAGTGGCGCGCTGGTAGCCGTAGGCGATGCGCTGCTCCGGTGTGGTGCCGCCGTGCTGCATCATCTGCTGGGCCAAGGCGCGCGCGGCCTCCACAAAGGTGATCTCATTGAGCAGGGAGAGCGCCTGCAGCGGGGTGTTGGTGCGGCTGCGTTTGACGGTGCAGATCTCGCGCGTGGGCGCATCAAAGAGCAGCATGGTGGGCGGTGCGGCAGTGCGCTTCCAGATGGTGTAGAAGCTGCGGCGGTAGAGTCCCTCGCCGGTGTCCGCCTTGTAGCCGCGCAGGTCGCCGTATTTGCTCGTTTCATCCCACACGCCTTCGGGCATGTAGGGCTTCACACTGGGGCCGCCGATTTTCGGCACCAGCAGTCCGGCGATGGCGAGCGCCTGATCGCGCACGACCTCACCAGGAAGGCGGAAGCGCGGGCCGCGTGCGAGGAGGCGGTTCTCAGGATCTTTCTCCAGCAGTGCGGGAGTGAGCTTGGACGACTGGCGATAGGTGGCGCTCATGACGATGAGCTTTTGCATGGCCTTCATGTCCCAGCCGCAGCGGATGAACTCGGTGGCCAGCCAGTCGAGCAGCTCTGGATGCACGGGATACTCCGACTGCGTGCCGAGGTTCTCCGAAGATTTGCACAAACCGTAGCCGAAAAATTTCTCCCACGCACGATTCACCCACACCCGCGCGGTAAGGGGATTCTCCGGGGACACAATCCACTGCGCCAGGCCGAGGCGGTTTGGCGGCGCGTTTTTCGGCATGGGCGGCAGCACGGCGGGCGTGGTCATGCTGACCTTGTCGCCGGGCTTGTCATACTCGCCGCGTTTCAGCACAAAGGCATCGCGCACGGGGCCTTCCTTCATCACCATCACGGAGGGGACGGTGCGCTCGTATTTCTCCAGCTCCGCCTTGGCGGCGGCAAGCGCGTAGTCGGCATCTCGCAGGGGGCTGTCCACACTGGCGCGGAAGTATTTCTCCAGCTCGCTGCGCTGCTGCGGCGCGCGGTTTTCGGTGGGAGTTTTCATGATGGCCAGCACGGCGGCAGGCGGGCCGCCGGTGCCGTCGAGGCTGGCGAGCGTGGGCTCGGCATCGGTGGTAGAAAGACGGAAGCGGCCGACATTGTGACCGGCAAATCTGGACTGCTGCAGCAGGCGCACAGTGAGCGTGGCACCGGCAGGTACGCGCACGGCTTTCTCCACGATGAACATGGCATTGCGCTCCACGCGCTTCTGCGGGTCGTTGCCGTCGATGGCCCAGCCGTTCTTGGGATCTTTGTCGAGCAGCAGCTTCACATCGTAGCCTTTTTGCGCGTAGTCGGCCTCGGCGCGGGCAAAGGTGATTTTCACCGGCTGCTTCAAAGTGGGAGCGCTGAGCGTGGCCTCGATGCCGGTGAGCACAAAATTTCCATTCGTGGCGCGGCCCAGGCTTTGATTCGGCAGCGTGGGATCCGGCAGCGCCTCCAGCAGCAGGCCGGTGAAGCTGCCCTCGGCGAGCGGGGCGGTGAGGGTGTAGATGTCGGAGTCTGGATTGCGCCCACCGGCGATCCATGAGGCATCGGGCAGCTTGCGCAGAGAGGCTTTGCCCTGGGATTTGGCTTCAGTGATGGGAAGCACTTCCCACATGGGCTTTTTCGCGGCTTCGGGATTTTCCATGTCCGCCTCCCAACTGGCGACGAGATTGGGGAGCTGGAGCTGGGTCTCGGTGACTTTGGACTGGGCGGCTTCGATCTTTTTGCGAATGAGCGCGAGCTGCTTTTCCTCCTCGGAGTCTGGCACGGAGATGACGGGATCGGAGTTGCCGCCGCTGCGATTGGAGGTGCCTTGAATGGTGCCGCTCTCGGTGATGTTGTTGAAGAAAGCGAAGAGGGAGTAAAAGTCCTTTTGCGTGAAGGGATCGTATTTGTGGTCGTGGCAGCGGCAGCAGTTCAGCGTGAGGCCGAGCCAGGTGAAGCTGGTCGTTTCCACGCGGTCGATGATGTTCTCAATGCGCCACTCTTCGGCGATGATGCCGCCTTCGCCATTGAGGCGGTGGTTGCGGTTGAAGCCGGTGGCCACGATTTGATCGCGTGAGGCATTGGGCAGCAGGTCGCCGCCGATCTGCTCGAGCGTGAACTGATCAAAGCGCTTGTTGTCGTTGAAGGCCTTGATGACCCAGTCGCGCCAGGGCCACATGGCGCGGCTGCTGTCGGTCTGAAAGCCGTGGCTGTCGGCGAAGCGGGCGAAGTCCAGCCACTGCATGGCCATGCGCTCGCCGTAGTGCTCGGACTTCAGCAGGCGGTCCACCACCTTCTCATAGGCCTGCGGAGATGTGTCTTTTTCAAACGCAGCGATCTCCTCCAGCGTGGGTGGCAGGCCCGTGAGGTCCAGCGTCACACGGCGCAGCAGCGTGGCGTGGTCGGCTTCGGGAGATGGGGCCAGCTTTTCATCCTGCAGGCGCTCGGCGATGAAGGCGTCGATGGGATTGAGGATGGTGAATTGGGGATCTTTAATCTTTGGCACGGGTGCGCGCTCGGGCTTGAGGAAAGCCCAGTGGCCCTGATACTCCGCGCCTTCTTTGATCCACTGGCGCAGGATGGCCTTCTCCTCGGCGGTGAGCGGCTTGCCGTCCTTGTCCGGCGGCATCACGTCATCGTCTCCGTGTGGCAGCTCCACGCGGGCGATGAGCTGGCTCTTCTCGGGCTGGCCGGGGACCAAGGCGATGTCTCCGGACTTGGCAGGCTTCAGCGCGTCCTCGCGCAGATCCAGGCGGAGGTCGCCTTTCCTGTGCGCGGCATCCGGGCCGTGGCAGTGAAAGCACTTCTCATTGAGAATGGGCCGCACATCGCGGTTGTATTTCAGTTTGGCAGACTCCGCCCGCAGGAGGGCAGGGAAGGCCAGCAGGAGGCAGAGGGCACGGCGCATGGTTGGAATGAGGCTTCCCCACTCAACGGGCGAACCCTGTGCCTCATTATGCCAGAGTTATGTCTTTTCCTGCGGGGATTGCGCTAGAGCCACCTCATTCTGCCATCTGATCCACGATCTCCTCGGCTGGATACGTCCAGATCTCGCTCAGCGTAGGATGGTAGTGCGGGATGGCCATGAACTGCTGCACGGTGGAGCGGAAATTCATGGCAATGACGACTTCATGGATCAACTCCGTGGCTTCCGGACCCACCACGCAGGCACCGAGGATCTCGCCGGTTTCCTTATGCGCCAGCATCTTCACAAATCCCGCCATCTCTCCCATCACCATGGATTTGCCGTGGTCATTGAAGGGGTAGCTGGCCTCCAGGAAGGGGATGTTTTGGGCGTGCAGCTTTTCCGTGGTGGCTCCGACAACGGCGACTTGCGGGTGCGAGAAGACGCCGAAAAGCGTAAGGCGGTAGTCGATGGTTTCCTCGGCGGTTTCGCCTCGGATGAGTCTTGCAGCATTGCGCGCAGCGATCTCTCCCTGCTGGATGGCGATGTGCACCACATCCAGTGGGCTGCACACATCTCCCGCAGCAAAGATATGCGGCTGGGAGGTCTGCATGCGGTCATTGACGACGACCTTGGTCTTATGCAGCGAGACTTTCGCGGCCTCCAAAGCGAGGCTCTTCGTGGCTGGCTGGCGGCCCATGGCGAGGAGGATTTCATCCACCAGGATGGCGTGGGTGTGGCCGCCCTGGGTGAACTCGATGCGCTTGCGGCCATCGTGTTTTTGCACGGAGCACAGATGCGTGCCAAGGTGCATCTTCATGCCGCGCTCAGCGTAGGCTTTTGCAACGACATCGCTGCATTCGCGATCCAGGCCCGTGAGCAGCTGGGCATTGCGCTGAAGGAGCGTGACGGCGCACCCCATGGCCTCCAGGTAATGGGCCATCTCCAGGGCGATGGCGCCACCGCCGAGCACGGTGATGGATTTGGGCAGAGACTCGGTGTCCAGCACGTCATCGCTGGTCCAGAAGCCGGTTTCGGCGAGGCCGGGCACATCGGGCACAAAGACCTCGGAGCCGGTGGCGATGCAAAAACTCTTGGCGCTGAGCTGGTACGTGGAGGAGCCATCGCGTGGAGTGACCTCTAGCGTATGAGCATCGATGAAACGCGCGTGCCCCCGATGCAGGGCAAAGCGGCCGTCCTCAAGCTGGCCCTGGCGGTAGCCGGCGAAGTCGGCGATCAGCGTGCGCTTGCGGTCGCGGATGGTCCGCACGTCCACGCCGTGGGAGGTGGCCTTGAGGCCAAACTCCGCAGCATGGCGGATGTGCAGTTGGCGGTTGGCGGATTCGATCAGCGTCTTGCTGGGCATGCAGCCGCGCAGAATGCAGAGGCCGCCGAGCTCGGCCGCGCCATCCACCACCGCTACACGCAGTCCGGCGCTGTGGGCGGTGCGTGCTGCTGCGTAACCACCGCTGCCGCCGCCGATGACGATGAAATCGAAAGAGTTTTCTGACATGCTGAGATGTGCAGGTGGGAACGAGCGCGCGCAAGTTTCGGATGTCGGCGTCTGATTCCACCCAAAGTTTGTCCTTCAAAACATAGGCGCGCATTTCGTAGCATTGAGGAATCCAGCCCCACCAGCCATGAAGACACGCCGCTCCTTTCTCTCCCAAATCATCGCCACGGGTGTCGCCCCGGTGTTTGTGCCAGCCCATGTGCTGCGCTCGCAGACCGCACCGTCCAACAAGATCACGCTCGGTGTCATCGGCGCAGGCGCTCAGGGCACGCATGACATGCGGGCGTTTTTGAATCATGACGATGTGCGCGTGACCGCCGTTTGCGACGTGAACAGGAAAAACATCGAGCGCGCGCAGCAGGCGGTGGCGGAGCGCTACGGCAGCGCTGACCTCAAAACGATGAGCGATTTCCGCGAGCTGAACCGCGACAAGTCCATCGACGCGGTGCTCATGGCTCTCCCTGTACACTGGCACAGCATCCCCGCCACAGATGCGATCCTGAATAGCAAGCACATCTACCATGAGAAACCCATGGGCATGTCCATGCAGGAGTCGAAGCATGTGCGCGCGGCGGTGAAGAAGACCGGCGTGGTGTTCCAGTTTGGCACCCAGCAGCGCAGCGACCTCAAATTTCGCTGGGCCTGCGAGCTCGCGCAGAACGGCCGCCTTGGAAAGCTGAAGGAGATCCAGGTGGGCGTGCCCGGCGGAAAGATCGGGCCTGATTTCCCTGAGCAGCCGGTGCCAGACTACGTGGACTGGGATCGCTGGGTGGGGCCTGCGCCGATGACGACGTTTAATGAAGGCAAGCTCAAGCGCGACAATCACGAGAACATCACCAACTTCTCCCTCGGCATGATCTCCTGCTGGGGCATTCATCATCTCGACATCGCCCAGTGGGGCAATGGCACCGACGACACCGGCCCTGTGAGCGTGGAGGCGGAGGCCACCTATCCTGACAAAGGCGGCTGCGATGCCGTGCTGACGTGGAAGGTGCGCATGGAGTATGCAAACGCCGCGCCGGTCACCTTTGTGAACGAGAAGAACATGGACATCGGCCACGGCACACGCTTCATCGGAGAAAACGGCTGGGTGCACGTCCTGCGAGGCAACATCAAGGCGAGCGACGACGCCATACTGCGCGATCCCGCCAACAAGGAGGGCACCATGCCCATCAAGCTCATCGCCAGCCTCGAGCACACCCGCAACTTTGTCGATGCCATCAAAAACAAGCAGCGCGCCATCTGCGACATCGAAACTGCCGTTCGCTCAGACACACTGCCTCAACTCACCGCCATGGCGCTGAAGGCCAGGCGCAAGCTCGTGTGGGACCCGCAGTCCGAAAGCTTCCACAATGACGAAGCCGCCAACGCACTCATGAACGCACGGCCTTTCCGCGGGGACTGGAAGCTGCCGCAGATCGGGTGACTCTCCTTCGAACTGTGAGGCGCAGTTTTCGATAGCAATGCGAATGGGTTTGCTATGCTGGTCCATGGGCGTTCGGCGTCATGTCACGTAAGCTTGCACCTCAAACCGTATGAAAACACTGGGCTCGCTGTTGCTTCTTAGCTGGGTATTTTTGCTCGCGGAACCTGGCTGGGCAAAGGAGGTCAGTTTGGAGGCTTTGCTTTTGTCAGCATCGCCGGAACAAACGCTCAATTTGAAGGGAGACCTGGAAACGGAGTTGAACCGGATCCTTTCAGCTCTTCCGAGCGCGGAGGCAGCGTTTCTCAGCGCAAAGGTCGAATGGTCGGCGGCTGCCAGAAAGACTTTGGCCTCCTCAGAAACGCCTCTGGTTCTTTCAAAAGACAGCCCGCTGATCGTTTCCATCCAGCATCTCTGCGAGCTTTACATCTGCAAGACCAGGCTGCGGGACGGACGGCTGCAAATTCGATCGGTCATGGAGGATGCCGAGTTTGAATCCAGGGAATATCGCATGAGCCCTGCGCTCCTTGCCTTCATTTTGGGGGAGCCCTTGCGGGAAGGCGCAGATCTTTCCGAGGTGATTCAAAATGGCGCTCTCTTCAAAAAAATGGACCAGCGCCTTGAGGCCATGAGCCTGCGACTCATGGACGGGGATAAAGACGGATCCAGGCTGGTGCTTCAAGGGGAGTCGTCCGCTCATGATCGGTTCCAGGCTCAGATCACACTGCTCATCGGCAAGGTTCTCGAAGCCGACCTGGATCAACGTACCATCCGAAAGTGAAAGCCAGCCGGGCTGTTTGCTTTATCGCAAGCCGCGCTGCCTCACCGCCTCAAACAAGATCGCCGCACCCGCCGCCGCCACGTTCAGAGATTCCACTGGCGCATGCAGGGGAATGCGGACCCGCGCATCGCAGGCGCGCATGATGTCCGCGCTGGCACCACGGCCTTCGTTCCCGAGGATGAGGAGGGTGGGCTGGCGCCAGTCGTAGTCATAATGCAGCAGCTCCGCCTCGCCGGTGGCGACGACGGTTTTGATGCCACGGCTGCGGCAGGTCTCGAGCACGCCGAGGCCGGAGACGTCTGGCAGGATGGGCAGGCGGAAGGCGGAGCCCATGGAACTGCGCAGGGTTTTGGGAGCAAAGGCGTCAGTGGAGCCCGCGAAAGAGAAGATGCCGCTGGCGCCGGCAGACTCAGCAGTGCGGACAAGGGTGCCGAAGTTTCCGGGGTCTTGGATGCGGTCCAGCCCGAGGATGAGCGGGGCGGGGCTGGCAAAGAAGCTGTCCAGCGCCGGCTGCGGGCGCTCGGCAATGACGATGATGCCCTGGGTGGACACGGTGTCGCCGAGGGACTCCAGCACAGACTCGGAGAGCTGAAGCACGGGGCAGGAGAGGCGCTCCAGCAGCGCCTGCTGGGCGGGAGAGGGGGCTGCGGAGGTGAAGCAGGCGTGAAGGCTGAGGCCGGAAGAGATGCATTCGCCCACGAGGCGCTCTCCTTCGACGAAGATGAGATCATGCTCACGGCCCTCGCGCACGCGGCGGGCGTGTTTGATGCGTTCGTTGGAGGAGCTGGTGATGAGCATGCGGTTGGGCGGGGAGGTGATCTTTTCCCCGGATCAATCCGGTTGTAAATCCATTTGCCGAATCCGTGCAGGCGTTTTATGATGCGTGCCCACCCAAACGTGCCTGCATAGCTCAGTGGTAGAGCAGCGGTTTTGTAAACCGCAGGTCGTCGGTTCGACCCCGACTGCTGGCTCCATTCCAAGAATGGATGAGATGAGAGTTTGCGGGACTGACTTTGTCCGCAGGGGAATGAGCCATGAAGCGGGTCCTACTCGGCGTGGGGGAGGTCCCAGGCTTTGAGCCAGGTGACGGCGGTGAGTTTGTAGCCTTTTTTGAGGAGGCGCTGCTCCATGTCTCCGAGGTGGGCGGCGCCGTAGAAGATTGCGAGGTTCTTTTTGCCGAAGGCGATCTGTTGGTCGAGCACCTGGAGGGCGACTTTGTTGCGCTCGCCGACGAGGACGGTGCCGTCTCCGGATTCGATTCCGGCCATGAGGTCCTCGACGGTGTCAAATTCGCGGGCGAGGAGGCGCTTGAGCTCGGTGCTGCTGTCTTTCACGGTGAAGACCTTGAGCAGTGTGGCGAGGCCGGCGGCGTTGGAGTCGGCACCGCGTTTTTCGCTGGCCTGGGTCTGGGCCTTCACGGCCTTGAGGTAGAGGGAGAAGAAGCTCTCCTGCTTCTGGGTCTGGGTCTCGGAGAACTGGGAGAGGTCCATGTCTGCATGGACGAAGTTTGGGGCGCGGTAGTCGATGCTTTCGAGCTGGCCGTGGAGCTTGAGGGTGTCCCGCATCATGGTCTGGAGCTGGCCCACCCACTGGAGCTTTGCGGCCTCCTGTTTCACCTCGGGATCATCGCGGTCTTCAAAGGCGGGGCCTACGAGTTCGTAGAGGACGGCGTCGTATTTTTTGAAGCGGAGATTGAGGCCGTCGAAGTAGGCCTTGTCGGCGATGTGGATGGCCCCGACGAGGTCCACCTTGATTTTCTGCGGAGACTCGTAGCTCATCACCGCGGTCTGGAGGCTGTCGGTCCTGGCCTCTTCGACAAAGCGGATGAAGTTGGTGGTCTCTTCCGCCGCTGCTGCGTGCAGCGTGGTGAAGGCCAGCACGGCGGGCAGGAGGAGGAGCTTTTTCATGGCCGGTGAGGCGGCGGGTGGGGAGGGGCGCGGAAGAGGGCGGAGCGGGTGTGGATCAGCCGTCGGATTTGAAGATGCGGCCAAAGAAGGCCTTCATCTCCTCCCAGGAGGCTTTGTCTGCGGCTTCGTTGTAGGCGGCGCCTTTGCTGTTGTCGTTGCCGGCGGCCTTCTGGGTGAAGGAGTGGACGGCACCGGGGTAGCTGACGAGCTTGTAGTCCACCTTGGCGTCTTTCATTTCCTGCTCAAAGGCGGCGATGTCGGGGGCTTTGACAAAGGGATCGTCGGCTCCGTGGAGGATGAGGACCTTGCCCTTGACGTTTTTGCCGTCGGCGGGTGTGGGGGAGTCGAGGCCGCCGTGGAAGCTGACGATGCCTTTGATGAGGGCGCCGGTGCGGGCGAGTTCGATGACGCCGGTGCCGCCAAAGCAGTAGCCGATGGCGGCCACCTTGGAGACGTCGGTATGCGGGTCTTTGTTGAGCACTTCGAGGGCGGAGAGAAGGCGCTCGCGGTAGAGCTTGCGGTCAGTCTTGTATTTGCCCGCCTCCTGGCCGGCGGCGGGGGGCTGGGGGCGGATGCCCTTGCCGTAGATGTCTGCGGCAAAGACGTTGTAGCCCAGCTCGGCGAGCATGCGGGCGCGCATTTTCTCGTTGTCGCTGAGGCCTGTCCACTGGTGGATGATGAGGACGGAGGGGAGCTTTCCTGCCTTGGCGGAGTCCACGACGTGGAGGCCCTCGCAGAGGGTGTCTCCGGATTTGTATTCGACGAGGTTTTCCTGGATTTCAGCGTGGAGCAGTCCAGTGGAAAGGATGAGTGAGGAAATGAAAAGCAGAGCGCGGTTGGTTTTCATGGTTTGAGCGCAGTGTAAGCAGCGGGAAGCGAGTTTTCCAACTCGTTTCCCGCAAGAACTCTTCTGACGATTCTACTTGAGTTCCTGGATGCGGATATTTTTCCACATCACCTCTTTGCCCACGGCTTCCTTTTTCTTGCCGATGCCGTGCACCTGGAGGGCGATGACGCCTTCGGCGGTCATGTCGTCGGTGAAGTCGGCTGCGGGGACGCCATTGATGAAGGTTTTGATGCTGGAGCCGCGGCACTCGATGCGGGCCTGGTTCCATTCTCCCTGCTTGAAGGCTTTGCGGGCCGCTTCGTTGTTTTTGAGGTCAAAGAGCCAGCCGCGGCGGCCTTCGTCATAGACGCCGCCGGTGAAGGCTCGGGCGCTGGGGTCGATCTCAAACTGGTAGCCGTGGACGCGGTCGGCGGGAAATTTCTTCTTTTTGCCGGCGATTTCGACCTCGGTCTCCTGGGTGTAGTAGTTGCTGCGGAACTGGATGCCGGAGTTCATGGAGGGATCGACCTTGAATTCGAGTTCGAGGATGAAGTTGGCGTATTTTTTGGCGGTGCAGAGGAAGGAGTTGCCGGTGTCGGGGACGGTCTTGCCCACGACAGCGCCGTTTTCCACGCGGTACTCGGCCTTGCCGCTGTGCTGCTCCCATCCGGCGAGGGTCTTGCCATCAAAGAGGGAGACGAAGGCGTCTTCGGCAGGGAGGGCGGTGGCGAGGGTGACAAAGGCGGCGAGGGAAAGCAGACGGTGGCTCATAGGAGCGGTGGTAAACGGGGGGACGGGCTGGGTCTTTCCACGCATGTTTGGGCTAGATGCGTCCCTCGCAGGGGAGGATTCACGGCAAGCAAATTAAGCGCGGATTTATTTGCTGCCGGAATGAAATAAGCCGGATATTTAGTGGCTTCTGCTGCCAATGCCAACCCACCCGGCCTGTGGCTGAGACCAGACCCTCTGAAAATCAGCTGATTTCGCAGCCCTGATGAAACGCCCCACCAAGAAGAGACGACCTCTCAACTCCTCCCTGCAAATAAGGCTGGCGAGCATCGCTATTCTGGGGCTTTTGACGGCGCTCTGCGCAATGGCGTACCGCAGCGGGAGAAAGGTGGAGAGAAACAGCGACTTGATCGCCCACGACGCGGTGCCGGGGACGATCCATGCACACTACATGCGAATGGCCATCTCCCGCGGTTTCAGGGCGGTGCTGGTGGCGGCTTCGGCGCAGACAACCGAGACCCGGGACGAAAACCTGGCCACGGCGCATGAGGCGGATCAGGCCTTTGCCGAGGATCTCAAAAAATATCAGGCCACCATCAAAATGAGCCCGGACGAGGATCGAGTGCTGCTGGAGAAGGTGAGGGAAAAGTCTGCGGTGTTTTTCAAACGGCGGACGGAGTATGAAAAGCTGATTCAAAGCGGGGACCGCGAGGGGGCCGCCGCCTTCCTCGGGCGCGAGCTGCTTCCGGTGTTTCAGCCAGTCATCAAAGCGGCGGAGGAGCTGATCGAGTACAACCACGCCAACAGCATCAGCTTTTCGAGCTCGATCCGCCGCAGCGTCAGCGATCTGTACTGGACGGTCGCGGTCGTGATGATTCTGGCGCTGGCCTGCACGATGGTGCTGGTTTTCAATCTGACCGTCCGCCGCCGTGAACTGAATGAACTGCAGGAGAGCGAGGAGAAGTTTTCAAAGGCATTCCAGTCCAACCCCGGAGGCATAGCGATCACAGAACTCGAGACGGGGCGGTTTATCGAGGTCAATGACAGCTACTGCGAGATCATCGGGTTTTCCCCGGAGGAGGTGATCGGGCGCAGTTCTCTGGAGCTGGGCATCTGGGAGAACACGGACGAGCGCAGCCGGAAGTTTGCGCCGCTTTTTGCAGGCGGTTCACTGCGCGACATGGAAATGAAGGCGGTAACACGTGATGGCGGCCGCAGGGAGGTCAACGTCAATGCCGAATCCATTGAGATGGGGGGGCGGAAATGCGTGATCTCATCGGTGGTGGACATCACTGAGCGTGGAGAGCTGCAGCGCAAGCAGGCGCAGCTGGCGGCCATCGTGGAATGCTCGGAGGACGCGATCATCGGCAAGACCCTGGAGGGCATCGTGACGAGCTGGAACCAGGGGGCGGAGAAGATCTTTGGCTACAAGGCTGAGGAGACACTCGGCCAGAAAATGCCGATCTTGTTCCCGCCAGAGGGGCAGGATGAGGAGGGGGAAATCCTGGCCAGGATAGCACGTGGCGAGACGGTGCAGCATTTTGAGACGGTGCGCGTGCGCAAAGACGGGCGGAGGATTTTTATATCGGCCACGATTTCACCACTGAGAGATGGAGAGGGGAAGGTGACGGGGGCGTCAAAGATCGCACGAGACATCACCGCGCAGAAGCAGGCTGACGAGGCGCTGAGGGAGAGCGAGGCGCGCCTCCGCAGCCTGGGAGACAACCTGCCCAGCGGCATGATGTACCAGCTGGACATGGGGACGGACGGGATGGAGAGGCGGTTTACCTATGTGAGCGCCGGGGTGGAAAAGCTGCATGAGGTCACAGCAGCGGAAGTCCTGAAGGATGCGCAGGTGCTTTACTGCCAGGTGGTGGAGGCAGACCGGCCTCGGGTGGCGGACAGGGAGGCCGCCGCCCTGGAGAGCATGCAGCCCTTCATGGCGGAGCTGCGCATGCAACTGCCCTCGGGGGCGGTGCGCTGGAGCCTCTTTACCTCAGCACCGCGCCGTGCTGCCAACGGGCATGTGCTGTGGGATGGGATAGAGCTGGACATCACGGCTCAGAAGGAGGCGGAGGAAATCCTGCGGCAGAAGCAGGTGCAGCTGCTGCAGGCGATGGAGATTGCGAAGCTGGGGCACTGGGAGTTTGACGTGGCGAAGAACATCGTCAACCGGGACGAGTTCCTCTACCAGATGCTGGGCACGACTTCCGAGCTGGAAGGCGGGAGCTCAATGACTCCAGCGGAATACATCCGGAGGTTTGTGCACCCCGAGGATGCGGGGATCGTGGTGGCTGAGCTGGCGGCTGGAAAGGCGGCTACTGACCCGAACTTTGCACGGCAGTATGAGCACCGGATCATCCGCAAGGACGGCGTGGAGCGCGTGATGCTGGCGCGCTACCGGATCCAATTGGATGAAGGTGGGGAGGCAGGCAAAATCCTCGGGACCATCCAGGACATCACAGAGCACAAGCAGGCGGAGCTGAGAATCCGGCAGCTGAACCGCATCTATGCGGTGCTGAGCGCCATCAACAAGACCATCGTGCATGAGAAAGACCCGGCGGTGATGCTGACCAAGGCCTGTGAGATAGCAGTGGAGACGGGGGGCTTCCGCATGGTGTGGGTGGGCATGCACGACAGCGCCGCCAACAGGGTGAAGCCGGTGACTTCCGCAGGTGTGGTGGACGGCTATCTGGACAAGATCAACATCGACCTGAATGAACTGGAGCGGAGCGTGGGGCCGGCCGGGAGGTGCTTCCAGTCCGGGGAGCACTCCATCTGCAATGACATCGAGAGTGATCCGCGAATGGCCCCATGGAGTGAGGAAATGACCAGGCGCGGCTACCGCTCGTCAGCCTGCTTTCCGCTGAAGACTGGCGGGAAAGTGCGGGGCGTCTTCACGCTTTACTCTGATGAGACCGCCTTTTTCAGCGAGGAGGAAATGCAGCTGCTGGACGAGCTGGCCATGGACATCAGCTTTGCCCTGGAGGTGGGGGAAGGCGAGCTCCTGCGGCGGCAGGCCGAGCAGGAGCTGCGCTGGCGCACGGCTTTCTTTGAGGCGCAGGTGCATTCGGCCATCGACGGCATCCTGGTGCTGGACAGCAATGCCAGAAAGCTGCTGCAAAACCGGCGGATGAACGAGCTTTGGAAGATTCCGCCGCACATCGCCGACGACCCCGATGACGCGCCGCAGTTTCAATATGTGGTGGGGCGGGTGAAGGATCCGGAGTACTTTGTACAAAAGATCGCCCACCTCAATGCGCACCCGGATGAGTCCAGCAGCGATGTGATCGAGCTGGTGGACGGCACCCTCTTGGAACGCTACTCAGCACCAGTCCGGGGGCGTGACGGCACCTACTACGGGCGTGTGTGGACCTTTCACGACATCACCGAGCGCAAGAAGCTGGAGCAGCAGTTCCTCCGCGCACAGCGGATGGAGAGCATCGGCACGCTGGCCAGCGGGGTGGCGCATGACCTGAACAACATCCTGACGCCGATCATGATGTCTGTGGCAATGCTGCGGAGGGGGATGCCCGAGGAGAAACGTGCCAGCCTGTGCGATACGATCGAGATGAGCGCCCAGCGCGGGGCGCAGATTGTCAAGCAGGTGCTGACCTTTGGGCGTGGGTACGAGGGGGAGAAGCAGCCGCTGATGGCGGGGGTGCTGATCCAGGAGATCGAGCAGATGATCCGGAGCACCTTTCCCAAAAACATCCGGGTGGAGACTGAGATAGAACCGAACCTGCGGCTGGTGCTGGGAGACGCAACGCAGATGCACCAGGTGCTGCTGAACCTGTGTGTGAATGCGCGCGACGCCATGCCGGATGGCGGGCGGCTGCGGCTGAGTGCGGCGAATCTGGACATCGACCTCAGCTACGCCAGCATGCTGCCGGAGGTGGCCTCTGGTGCGTATGTGCTGCTGAAGGTGAGTGACACGGGCTGCGGCATGCCGCCGGAGATCATCGAGCGCATTTTTGACCCGTTTTTCACCACCAAGGGGGTGGGCAAGGGGACTGGGCTTGGCCTTTCTACCGTTCATGGCATCGTGAAAAGCCACGGCGGCATTCTCAAAGTGGAGAGCAAGACGGGGGCTGGGACGACCTTCCACGTGTATCTGCCTGCGGCTGCGGAGCCGACGCAGGCTGCAGACGACGGCAGCACCGCTGCAACGCCATGCGGCCACGGAGAGCTGGTGCTGGTCGTGGACGACGAGGCTGCTATCACCACCGCGGCAGGCTCGGTGCTGGAGGCCAATGGTTACCGCGTGCTTCTGGCGGGCGATGGGGTGGAGGCGATCGATCTATTCTCGAAAAACATCAGCCAGGTGGCCGTGGTGCTGACGGATGTAATGATGCCGGTGATGGATGGTGTGTTGTTTGTGCGCACGCTGCGGAAGCTCAGCGCGGATGTGCCTGTGATTGGATCCACCGGTGTGGCGGAGGCCGGGCGTCTGGACCAGTTGCATGCACTGCGCGTGGAGCATGTGCTGCTCAAGCCCTATAATGCCGCCACGCTTCTGCGGGCGGTGCATGGGGCGCTGCATCCGGGTGCATAGGATGCGTGCTGGGCGCGGGTGGGGAATCAAGAAACGTCACGCCCTGGTCACAAAGGATGTCCGGTTTTGGCTCGCACTGTGGGATGAATCCGCTACAAGATCGGCAACCGCTCTCCCTATTTCCCAACCCAACCATGAAGCGCTACTCCCTCGGAATCGACTACGGCACGAACTCCTGCCGCTCCCTGCTCATCGACCTCGACAACGGTGCGGAGGTGGGATCGACGGTGTTCAATTATCCGAGCGGGGAGATGGGCATCCTGCTGGACGAGAAGAACCCGCATGTGGCGCGGCAGAACCCGCAGGACTACCTGGACGGGCTGGAGGCGGTGACGCGCGGCGCGCTGAAGCAGGCGCAGGAAAAGGTGGCGGGCTTTGATGCGGCGCAGGTGGTGGGCATCGGCATCGACACGACAGGGAGCACGCCCATCCCGGTGAACAAGGAGGGCACGCCGCTGGGGCTGCTGCCGGAGTTTAAGAACAACCTGAACGCGATGGTGTGGCTGTGGAAGGACCACACGGGCTACGCGGAGGCGGCGGAGATCACGAAGCTGGCGCATGAGATGCGGCCCAACATCATCGCGAAGTGCGGAGGCATCTACTCCAGCGAGTGGTGGTGGAGCAAGATCCTGCGGCTGCGCCGTACGGACCCGGCGGTGTTTGCGGCGGCGTACAGCTTTGTGGAGCACTGCGACTGGATCCCTGCGGTGCTGACGGGGAACACGGACCCGCTGACGCTGAAGCGCGGGGTGTGCAGCGCGGGACACAAGGCGATGTACAGCGCCGAGTGGGGCGGGCTGCCGGACAAGGAGTTTCTGGCGAAGCTGGACCCGGCGCTGGCGGACCTGCGCGACCGTTTGTATGAGGTGGCTCATACTGCGGATGTGAAGGCGGGGGACCTGTGCGCGGAGTGGGCGCAGAGGCTGGGGCTGAAAGCGGGCATCGCGGTGAGTGTGGGCGCCTTTGATGCGCACATGGGGGCGGTGGGCGCGGGGATCAAGGAGGGGACACTGGTGAAGATTTTGGGCACGAGCACGTGTGATCTCATGATCGCGCCGACGAGCAAGCCGCTGGCGGATGTGCCGGGGGTGTGCGGCATCGTGAATGGATCGGTGCTGCCGGGCTATTACGGGATCGAGGCCGGGCAGAGCGCGGTGGGGGACATCTTCCTGTGGTTTGTGAATCACCTGGTGCCGGACAGCTATGGCGCGACGGTGGGCGAGAAGTTTGTGAACATGGAGAAGGCGATGGCGGGCAAGAAGCCCGGTGCCACGGGCCTGCTGGCGCTGGACTGGAACAACGGCAATCGCACGATCCTGGTGGATGTGCGCCTGACGGGGCTGCTGCTGGGCCAGACGCTGCACACGGAGGCGCATGAGATCTACCGCGCATATATTGAAGCGACGGCCTTTGGCGCGCTGACGATCATCAAGCGCGTGGAGGAGTACGGCGTGAAGGTGGAGGAGGTGATCAACACGGGCGGGCTGTCCATCAAGAACGCGACGCTGATGCAGTGCTACGCGGACATCATCGGCAAGCCGATGAAGGTGAGCCAGAGCGAGCAGACCTGCGCGCTGGGCGCGGCGATCTTTGGCGCGGCTGCGGCTGGCGTGGATGAAGTGGGAGCGCTGCAGGCGAAGGTGACAGCCACGCGCGAGAAGGTGTATTATCCGATCCCGGAAAACCAGGCGGTGTATGCGGAGCTGTATGCGCTGTACCGCACGCTGCACGATGCCTTTGGCACGGCGGAGTGGAGCGGGAAGCTCGGGCATGTGATGAAGGAGCTGCTGGATATCCGGGCGCGGCAGAGCTGAACAAAAGCTTCTTTTTCGCAGTGATCGTCGCAATCATTCTTGCTCAAGGCAGACCTCTCACAACGACGGAGTCGCTCGTTGTGGGAGGCCTTTTTTTCTTGAGCGGGATCGCTCTTGCCTATGGAACTTTGTTTCACTGGCAATGGATGAAAAAGCGACTGGGATGGATGCTGCGCTGGGGGCGGGATGGGTGGGGCTTTCCAGCCAGTCGCGTAGGCATGATTTACGCCTCGCTTACGGGGATGATTCTTGGCACCATGGTGGTCGGAGACGGAATGAAATGGAGGCCTCCTGTGGATGGCGGATTCTTTTTTATTGGCGTAGTGGTTTGGATGCTCCTGGGAGCTGGCATTGCAGTGAGAGATTACTTCCTGCACTTGAACAACAAAGATGGCGATGATGGTGACGAATGAGAATTCGATCCTCAACGTGTCCCTTGTCTTTCTGCCGTCTTCCTTTAGGCTTCCCTTGTGGAAACAGAAACCCTGGCCCGCAAACTTGGCACCACGACGCACCTTTCTCCGCTGCTGATGAAGGCGCGGAGGCTGGGGCTGCGCACGCCGGAGGCGCTGGAGGGGCTCGCGCTTAAGCGCGGCTGCCGGTATTATGATTATCAGGGGGAGCTGACTCGTGTGGCTGAAGAGCCGGCTGGCTATCAGGTGACCCATGGTAAGGAAGAGGACACGCTCAGCAATGAGGAGCTGTCGGTGGCGCTTCTTTCGATTGTGCTTCCCCGATCCCAATGGCGTCTGCGTCTAGGGGCGGCCATGCTGGCGGCCCAGGGGAACTCGCCTCATAAGATAGCAATGCTTGCGGTCCAGGAACGGGCGGAGCAGGTGGTGAGCTATATCGCGCAATGCGGACGGCAGGTGGAGCCGGAGAATCCATTTTGGGAAGAACTGCTGAAGCGGCTTCCCGATCCGGCTTATCAGCCTGCACCTGATGTGCTCCCACACATCACGCGCTTTGTGGCCATGACGGGAGTCACGCGGCGTGGCAAGGAAACGGTGATGCAATGGATTCGGCCCACCCTAGCGGCTGCATGAGTGTCGTGGTGGACAATCCCGAGGAAGTGGTTTCGACGCTGGATGGGCAGCTGGACCATGAGGTTTCGCTTGTCGTCTTTGGCAGAGGGGCCATCTGCCTTGGCTACACGAATGCACCTGTCGAGTATCAGACGACCCAGGATGTGGACGGCATCATTCGCATGGGGCAGCTCGAATCGTTGGTGAATGACGAAAGCTTCTGGGACGCCGTGGACCGCACCAATCTGATATTGGAACCCAAGGGGCTCTACATCACGCACTTGTTCCAGGCGGATCAGGTTTTTCTCCGTCCGGAATGGGAGGGTTTCATTGTTCCTGTGCTGAGACCGGCCACGCGGTTTCTGAAGCTTTTTCGTCCGCACACTGTTGATCTGATTCTCACCAAGATGATGCGGGGCAATGACCCGCAGGACATGCAGGATGTGGAGTTTCTGATCCGCCACGATGGCATTACACGAGAACAGATGGAGCCTGCTTTTCGGGACGTGCGCATGCCGGACATTCAGGAATTGAGGGATGCCTTTGAGCGTGCGCTGCCTGTGGTGCGGGGGCTGCTGGATGCTGCTGCGCAAACCTAATTGTCATGGAATGGCGTTTCATTCTCTATGCAGCCTTGCTGCTTCTGCTGCTGTGGGTGGGGCCGGATTTGGGGGTGGTGTTTGGGAAGGTGGATGTGGCTGCAGAGCCTGATCCTGATGTGCGTTTGCGTGAGCGGCGGCTTTTGAGGCTGTGCGTGGTTGGGGCGCTGGTGGTTTTGATGGTGGTGGTGTGGGATTGGTTTTGGTGAGGGGCATGTGGAGGATGAGGCGCTGGGCTTCGACGCTTTGCAGGCAGGAGTGCCTGCATCACTTGGATTGGCGCAAGCTGGGCTCGATTTGTGGCGTTTGGGTTGGGGTATGATTTCTTTCCGCGCGCTTGCTGCTTTTTCCCTGGTGCTGACTCCTTCCTTTCTGCTGGCTGAGGACTGGCCGCAGTGGCGTGGGCCGAGGCTGGATGGGACGTCGAGGGACACGGGGTTTCCGGTTTCGGCGGATGGGAGTGTGACGTGGCGGACGGAGCTGCCGGGGAGCGGGCATGCGTCTCCCATCGTGTGGCAGGACCGTGTGTTTGTGGTGTCGGCGCTGCCGGAGACTGAGGCGCGGGTGCTGCTGTGCCTGGACCGTGCGTCAGGCAAGGAGCTGTGGCAGACGGTGGTGCTGAAGGCGCCGACGGAGGGGACGCACAAGCTGAACTCGCTGGCCTCCAGCACACCTGCGACGGATGGGGAGCGGGTGTTTACGGCTTTCCTCGACAACACGGAGACGGAGGCGACGCGTGCGGCTAATGCGGGGCGGGTGATCCCCAAAGGTGAGGTGCCGAAGGGCACGGTGGTGGTGTCTGCGCATGACTTCAGCGGCAAGCCGGTGTGGCAGGTGAGGCCGGGGCTTTTTTCCAGCAAGCATGGCTTCTGCTCCAGCCCGATCGTGTTTGAGGACAAGGTGATCGTGAACTGCGATCATGATGGCGACGGCTACATCGTGGCGCTGGCGCGCACGGATGGCAAAGAGCTGTGGAGGATCGAGCGGCCGAACAAGACGCGCAGCTACTGCGTGCCGCTGATTCGGGACATCGGCGGGCGCACGCAGATGGTGCTCTCCGGCACGATGTGCGTGGCCAGCTATGACCCGCGTACGGGCAAGCAACTGTGGATCATGGACGGGCCGACGGAGCAGTTTGTGGCGTCGATTGTTTACAGCGAGCAGAGCGGCCTGCTGTACATGACGGGAGGGTTTCCGGAGCACCATCTGCTGGCGATCAAGCCGGATGGCAGCGGGAATGTGACGAACACGCACATCGTGTGGCGCACGAACAAGGGGGTGTCTTATGTGCCGTCTCCGATCATTGAGGGGAGTCATCTGCTGAACGTGTCAGACTCGGGCGTGGCACACTGCTTTGATGCGAAGTCGGGAGAGATCGAGTGGGAAGAGCGCATGAGGGAGCATCATGCGTCTCTGAGCAGCGCGGAGGGGCGCGTGTATTTCATCAATGACTTTGGCGTGATGCGCGTGGTGCAGCCGGAGAAGAGCTACAAGCTGGTGGCGGAGAGCGAGCTGAAGGAGAAGGTCTTTGCCTCGCCGGCGCTGAGTGAGGGGCAGATCTTCATCCGCAGTGACAAGAGCCTGATCTGCCTGGGGAAGCGGAGCGCGAAGACGGCGGCGCGGTGAGGGCGGGCGACTTCAGTTTGTGGAGCCGTTGATTGCGAGCAGCTCGACGTCAAAGATGAGTGTGCTATTGGGTGGAATCTCCGGTGTGGGGCTGTTCGGGCCGTAGGCAAGACCAGGTGGAATGATGAACTTGAACTTGTCTCCCACTTTCATCATTTGCACACCTTCCGTCCATCCAGGGATGACGCCGCTCAGCGGGAATGTGGCAGGCTGGCCGCGTGCGACGGAGCTGTCGAAGATGGTGCCGTTAGTGGTGGTGCCATGGTAGTGAACGGTGACGGTGTCAGCGGCTGTGGGCGAAATGCTGCCGGTGCCACGCTTCAAGACCTGATATTGCAGGCCGCTTGCGGTGGCATGAATGCCGCTTCCCACGCCGGCGGTGGAGGCTGGGGTGGCTGCAGCGGGAGATGGAGAAACCGATTTTTTGGGCGACTGGCTGCAACTGAGCAGAAGGAGAGAGGACAGGAAGAGGGAAAAGGTTTTGAGCATGAAGAGAGACTGGGGGCTTGCCAATTTTGAAGCTGACTTGGTGCTGATGCGAGGGGGCTTTTGTGCCGAGACTGATGCCGTGTATCACTTCTTTTTGGCGGCCTGGCTTGAGGTCATTTTGGCGGCGGCTTTTTCGGCGTCGGTGATGAGGTGCTTGAAGTCTTTGAGGGTGCCGGAGCCGGTGTGGGCGGCGAGCTGGGTGCCGTCTGGGGCGGCGATGACGACGAAGGGGAGGTATTCGCCGTCGGCTTTGAAGTGGCGGTTGAAGAGGTCGAAGGTGCTGAGGTCGTCGAAGTCCACGTCGGCATAGACGTAGCGGGTGTCGGAGAGGGGGAGCTCGTTTTGGGTGATCATGCTTTTGAGCTGCTGGCAGTTGCCGCAGTTTTCACGGCCGAGCTGGACGAAGAGGAACTTGCCCTGGGTGCGTGCGGCTTTGATGGCGGCCTTGAGGCTGGTGATGCCGGCGGGTGGGCCGGCGAAGGCGGTGGCGGCGCACAGCACGAGGAGGGAGGCGAGGAGGGATTTCATGGCGGGAGGCGGAGTTAAAAGTTTAAAGTTTCAGGTTTAAAGTTGGGTGGCCGCAAAGAGCGCAAAAAGGAAAAAAAAGAAGAGGCTGGGAGGGGGGATGAGGGAAAGAAGGAGAAAAGGTGGGAGTGGGTGCGTTTAGATGGGCTCCAACCCACTTTTTACAAACATGCTTTTCCGCCCGATCTCTCTGCTTTTCGTTTTGTCTCTGGCTGCCGCTGCGGCGGAGGCTGTGCCTGAGTTTAAGGGCTCGATTGAGCGGCTGGATCCGGCGCTGGATGGGCTGATCGCGCCGGGGGCGGGGATCGAGGTGCTGGCGTCGGGCTTCAATTGGTCTGAGGGGCCGGTGTGGCGGAATGGCGGCCTTGTGTTTTCGGATGTGCCGGAGAATACGGTGTTTGGCTGGAAGGAGGGAGACACGCTGGCGAAGGTGGTGCTGAAGCCGAGCGGGAGCCTGAGCGGCGATGGCCAGGGCTCGAACGGGCTGCAGGTGGATGCGCAGGGGAATCTCATCCTCTGCCAGCATGGCGAGCGCCGCGTGGCGAGGCTGGAGAAGGATGGGAGCTTTACCGCGCTGGCGGACAAGTATGAGGGCAAGCGCTTTAACAGCCCGAATGATCTGACGATCGCGAAGAGCGGGGTGATCTTTTTCACGGATCCGCCCTACGGCCTGAAGAAGGGTGAGACGCCGGAGCTGCCGCAGCATGGGGTGTACTCGGTGACGCCTGCGGGGAAGGTGTCGCTGGTGGTGGGAGACATCCGTTTCCCCAACGGGATCGCGCTGAGCCCGGATGAGAAGACGCTGTATGTGGCGGTGTCTGACCCGAAGGACACGCGGGTGATGGCGTATGATCTGCAGGCGGATGGCAGCGTGAAGAACGGGCGTGTGTTTTTCAATGCGCAGGGGCTGAAGAGCCCGGAGCGCAAGGGCGGGTGCGACGGGATGAAGGTGGATGCGCAGGGGAACATCTGGACGACGGGGCCGGGCGGGGTGCTGATCCTCAGCAAGGAAGGGAAGCTCCTGGGGAGCATCCTGACAGGGCAGGCGACGGCGAACTGCGCGTTTGGCGGTGCGGACCGCAGCACGCTTTACATTACGGCGGACATGTTTCTGCTGCGGGTGAAGACGCTGGCGAAGGGGCTGTGAGCTTTGGCTGGCCCCAGGATCGTCAAAGACCTATCCTCCAGTGCCATAGGGCGGGCGCGAGATTCACGCAGATCAGTGTGATGATGATGAGTCCGTAACGCAGATAGTGAACGTCCCAACGGGTCAGGCTCCAGGGCCTGCGAAGCAAGACGAGCACTGCGATGCTCCAGTAGGCGATGGAACCGTAAAGGAAACCATGCCAGCATTCGATGCTAGGGTACATCGGCCCCTGCAGGAACCAAAGCAGAAACTGTATCACTACACCTGACCACAGAAGCACACGGACCTTGGGGTCGAACTTCATGTCGGCGTTTAGTTTCATGCTGGTTGTGCCAGATGGCTGGGGTGTTGTTATACCAGATCGGAGCGCCGGGATGCCATCACAAATCTGACGAGATGAACAAGCTGGGGATGGGGCGGCCGTGCCCGCTCTGAGGCGTGGGTAGGAGCCCCGTGTGGAATTGTGTGAGGAGTGCCAAAGTACTTGGCCTGAGATGCGTTTTGAGGTGTAGTGACTGTGATGAGCGAGACTGCGACAGCGAGCGCCCCGATGACTCCGAGCTTTGCGCCGGTGGCGCAGCGCGTGCAGGTGTGGGTGGTGCTGCGGCGGTGGCTGGCGGTGCTGCGGATGACGCTGATCCCGGCGTCTCTGGTGATGGTGCTGCTGGTGCTGGCGGGGCTGCGTGGTGCGGGCTTTGCTTTCTCTCCGTGGCTGGGCCTGCTGCTGTGGCTGGCGGGTTGTCTGGGCTATGTGTGGTGGCGGAGGCCGGGGGAATTTAGCGCGCTGGCGCTGTGGGATGCGGCGGCGGGCAGGCGCGAGGCGTTTGCTTCGGCGTGGTGGTTTGAGCAGCGTGCGGAGGAGGGCGCGGAGGCGCGGGCGCACATCGCGGCACAGCGTGCGGTGCTGGGGCAGGCGTGGCCTGCGGCGCTGAGGCGGGATCTGCCGCTGAGGCCAGACCGCTGGCTGGTGCTGCCGGTGGTGATCGCGCTGCTGGGCAGCGGCGTGAGCGCGGTGCTGGCTCCGGCTTCTACAGTGGTGACGATGGATGCGGAGATGACGCGCAAGGCGGCTGAGGAGGCGCGGCGGCTGGCGCAGGCGGAGTGGGAAAAGAAGAAGCTGGCCGGGCTGAAGGAGGATGAGGCGAAGAAGATGGAGGAGCTGAAGCAGAAGCTGCAGCAGACGGTGACTGAGCTGGCGCAGGCGGAGGGCAAGGATGCCCGCAGCGTGCTGGCTGAGCTGGAGCGCCGCGCGCGCGATGCAGAGAAACTGGCGGAGGAGATGGGGCGCGGGCAGGAGGACTGGGCCTCAGACAAACTGGTGGAGGAACTGCGCAAGCACGCGGACACGGCAGACCTGGGCGATGCGGTGGCGGCGCACAAGGCGCAGATGGCGGCACAGGCCGCACAGGCGCTGGCGGAGCAGCTGAAGTCCCCGCAACTGACGCCGGAGGCGAAGGCGCGCATGAGCGAGACGCTGAAGGATGCGCAGCGGGAGGCAGATGCAGAGGACCGCAAGCGCACGGTGGGCCAGAGAGTGCTCTCAGCAGCGGATGAAATGCAGCAGGGACGCCCGGCGGGTGCGGGGCAGGAGTTTCAAAAACTGGCGGAAAAGCTGCGCGAGCTTGGGATGCGTGAGCAGGCGCAGAAGGAGCTGCAGCAGCTGGCGCAGCAACTGCGGGAGTCTGGCAGCAAGATAGCCGGACAGCAGGATGGCGAGAGCGGCGCGATGCAGCAGATGAGCCAGTCGGGGCAGCAGGGAGACGGAAGCTCTGACCAGCAGGGGCAGCAAAACACGCCGCAGGTGGGACAGGCGCAGCAGGGACAGCAGCAGATGAATCCGCCTGGGATGGGGCAAAACGGGCAGCAGAACCAGATGATGCAGCAGCAGCCGCAGGGCGGTGCGGGCTCGCAGCAGCAGATCCAGATGGGGCAGGCGCAGCAGGGACAGGCGGGCCAGCAGGGGCAGCCGGGTGATGGACAGCCGATGCTGATGGCGCCGATCCCTGGCGGTGCGGCACCGGGAGACAAGCCGCCGACGATGATCATCGAGAGCGATGGTGCGCCGCAGGATCCTCAGGGGCCGATGCTGACACTGCCGGGCTCAGGCCTGAACGCGGGGCAGGGGAAGGCGGACCTGAACAACACACCGACGGAGCGCACGAAGACGGACCAGCAGAGCGTGGTGCGCGCGCAGCAGGGCAGCGAGGGCCAGAGCACGGTGCGCAGCGTGCAGGGCGGCACACGCAAGGAGGATGCCGCACGCGGTGCCACGCAGACGGCGCTGGAGGCGATCCAGGCGGAGGAGGCGGCACTGGATGAGGCCGCGCTGCCTCCGGCTCGCCGTGAGCAGGTACGGCGCTATTTTAACGAACTGCGGAAGCGGTTTGAGGGGAAGTGAAGCGGGACGCGTCGGTATCGCTGAGTCGCTGTATGGCTGCCAAAAGCGCGTGAACGTTTTTCACGGCGGGCGCATAGTGCTGCGGCTGATACCACTGGCAGTTGAAAACGAGTCTGCTCAGGATCACAGACTCAGAGTCTTCCTCGGATAAAAAGCGGAATGGCTGGTCCGCTATCTTGGATCGTGGGATGGGTGTGGCGATAGCCCGTAAGTGCATGAGCGTGCCGCAGGTTCTGGGGCGTGAAAGCGCAGCGTCCCATTTGGAGTGCGGTCGCGCAGTGAGGAACGAACGAAGCTACCGCTTTTCGCAGGCCGGACAGCTGGCTGAGGCCGAAGAACCTTCACGACCCCGCGAAAGCGGTGGCTCCGATGCAGGCCTGCGCCTTGCATCTGCGCGACCGCACTCCAAATCCAGACGCACGCCATGCCTGCGGCGACAGAATTGCAGACCCGTTTTCAAGGACTCGTGGTATGAATACCGCACCGCATCATCACCAGCACTCTTCTACCCTCCGGACCTCTGGATCCTCGCAGGCACATCATTAATGCTGAAGCCCGCTTCGCGCAGCGCATCCCACACCTTCACCAGCACGCCCAGCGCCGCAGTCGTGTCCGCCTGCAGCTCCAGCTTCACCCCCGGCTGGGTCTCTTTCAGCGTCGTGATCGCAGACGCCAGCGCATCCAGCTCCACCGGCTTCCCATCCAGAAAGATCTTCTGCTGTTCGTCGATGCTGATCGCCACCCGCGTCTCCGCGGCATGCGCCTCGCCTCCCAGCGTCTTGGACTCCGGCAGCGTGATCTTCACCTGCGTCTTGTCCTTCTTGAAGGTCGTCGTCGCGATGAAGAAGATCAGCAGAATCACCATGATGTCGATCAGCGACACGATGGGGATCATCGGCACAGGGCGGCGTTTGGGGCGGATGTCCATGGCAGCAGTCAGTTCTCGGATCTCGTTTGTTTCACTCCACGTCCATCCTCACGCCGCTGGGCGCTGCACTTCAAAGTGCTGGTAGAAATGCTGGATCACCTCCTGCATCACCGACTCCACCCGCACCGCCAGCGCATCCAGCCGCCGTGTGAAATACGTGTGCGCCAGCACTGACGGCACCGCCACAAACAGACCCGCGATCGTACAGCGCAGCGCCACCCCGATCTCATGCGCGATCACCGCCGTGTCCGGCCCGTCCCCGCTGCCAAACGCAGAGAACATCCCCACCAGGCCCGCCGTCGTACCCAGCAGCCCCAGCAGCGGCGCCACCGTCACCAGCACCTCCAGCAGTGGGATCCCGCTCTCCAGGCGGTGAATCTCCTCGCGCGCCTTGATCGCGCACGCATCGTGGCACTCCTGCTTGCTCGTAAAGGCACCGCTGATCGCCATGCTGCCCAGTCTTGCCAGCATGGACGCATCGTTTGAGAGAAACTCCTGCAGCGGTCGGATGTCCCCCTTCAGCGCGTAGTTCGGGATCGCCCGCAGCTGGCTCACCACCGCATTCGGCATCACAATCTGCGGCCTCATCTGCAGCCAGGAGAGAATCGACGCCCCGATCGCCGCCATCGAGCACAGCACGATCAGCGCCATCACAAACCCGCCTGTGGCCAGAAACTCATACAGCAGTTGCAGTCCGGACGGCTGCGCGGCCGCAGTGGCGGTTTTTTCAGCAGCAGCAGTGGCGGCAGCCGCCAGCATGGGCATGGCCGCAGAGAGGATGTCAGTAGATAAGCACATGATATTCGATTTTAAGTCGCCCCCGGTCTTTTTTCGGCAGCAAAGGGATCACATCCGCAGGCATCGGAGGTATTTCCGCATCGCGGATCGCCTGCAAGGTAAATAACGTCAGAGCGCGGTAGGATTGCCGCTCATCCACCACCCGCACATCCTCCACCCCGCCCTTCTTGTTCACGTAAAAGACGAGATCCAGGCTCCCGTAGGTGACCCCTGCCATCTCCATCCTGCGGTACTTATTCCACTTCTTTTCCACCGCCTGCACCACCCGCTCCCTGTAGCACCCAAGCGGCGTCTGCGTCAGCTTAACCGTCGTTTTCGCGCCCCCGCTGGCGCTGCCGCCCTCGCTAGCCGTCAGGCTCACAGACACCTCATCCCCACGGGTCAGTGCCGCGCCCCACCGCTTTTCCATCTGCTTCCTCGTCTCTGCAGTGATCAGGGGCCCTCCGCTGGCTGTCCTGCCGCCCTCCGCCTTCGGCTTCAGATTGATGGACATGCCAAATTCCATGCCCATCTCCGGTTCATGTTTGAGCAGGGGGATCACCTCCGTCGGCATCGGCGGGAGCTTCGCATCCTGGATCGCCTTCACGGTGAACTTCGTCAGTACCGGGTCGGTGTGCTCGTTGTTCTTGACGCGGATTTGCTCCACCCTGCCCTCCGGACCTACATAAAAGAGCACCTTCAGTGCCCCCTGAGCCCGGTCGTTCGGACTCTGCGCACGGTAGAGATCCCATTTTTTATGTACAAGACCATACACTTGGTCAAAGTAGCGTTCTTGCGGCGTCTGTTTGGCTTTGCCCTTGGCCTTCATCACAGCCTCCGTCGGCGCGTTGCACGCAGCCGTCAGGCACACCAGCAGCACCACACACAGACTGCACACGATTCTCCGGCAGTCCGCAAAATCCTCGTTCAGACGAAAATCAGCGGTTACGCCCATGGTAGATGACTTTCAAACGTTCGTTGTTAGCCCCGGAGAGCGCGCGGCGCACCTCCGCCGGCATGGGCGGGATTTCCGCATCCCGGACCGCCCGCAGGGTCAGCTCCTTCAGTGCCGGGTCACATCCTTTTTGGGTGATGACTTCCAGCCTCTCCACCTTGCCTTGGGCGTTGATGTAAAAGACAGCATCCAGTTCCCCCGAGGCCCTTGCCTGCGACTGCATCAGGTAAATGTTCCACTGCCTCTTCACCCGCCCAACCACCAGCTTGCCATAGCGGCTCGTCGGCGTCTCCTTCTTTAGGCCCGTGATCTTCTCAGCCTCCGTGTAAGGGACAAATCCCACCTGGCTCGTCACATGCGCCTTGTTCCACGCCACCCGCGTCTCCAGCGCGGCGCGCTCGGCTGCGCTTAGCCCCGCCACTTGCTGGCCGCCCTGGCCCGGCGGGGAGATGTAGGCTTTGTACACCAGCCTCAAACAGCCCTCATCCTTGGCCGTGAGCGAGCGGGCCACATCCGCAGGCATGCGAGGCAGCTTCACCTTTCGGATCGCACTTTGCGTCAGCCTTAGCAGGTCGGGGCTCGCCTTGTTGGCGCCCACCACGGCCATCTTTTCCACCTTGCCCTTCTTGTTCACCCAGTAGCCCACCTCCATCCCGCCAAAGGCCGCAGACGGCAGCCCCTGCGTCAGCGCCAGCTCATGCCGCCACTGCTTTTCCACCACCTCGTTCACCTTCAGAATGTAGCGCGTTTTGGCGGTAAAGGGGGCCACCACCGCCCCGCTCTTCTTGGTGGGCCCTGCACACGCACACAGCAGTCCGCCCAGCACCACTGCCAGTCCTTGCAGCAGCCGTGCGCATGCCTGTCTCTCCACCCCTGCGGCAGCCATCAGCACAGCGGATCCTTTTGTCCGTCCCCCATCAGCGGGCGCTTCAGTAAATGAGCACATTGTATTCTACTTTGAGCCGCTCCTGATCATTCATCGGGAGCGAGGGGATCACATCTGCAGGCATGGGGGGTATGTCCGCATCTCGGATCGCCTGCAGGGTGAATCCGGTGAGGATGGGGTTTGATTCCTTGTCATTCACGATCCGCAGGTCCTCCACCTTGCCCTGCTTGTTCACAAAAAACACCACCTGCAGGCTGCCGTACGTCACGCCATCGCGGCGCAGCAGCCGGTACACGTGCCACTTCTTCTCCACCTGCCCCGTCACCTGCCGGATGTAGCGCCCTTTCGGCGTCGCCTCCGCATCCACGGAGTCCTCCGTGCCCCGGTTCGAAATCGTCCCCTTCGTCTGTGTTCTCCGCGTGAAGGGCGTAAAAGCATTCGGCGTCTGGTTCGGCGTCGTCCGCGTGATCACCTCGTCATCCAGCACCGGCAGCGCCTTGGGCACCGGCTTCTGCGGTATGGACTCCGGCGGGCTCTGCTGCGCCATCTCCGGCTTGGGCGTCGGTGCAGGCTCCGTCTTGGGCTCGGCAGTGGGCGGCGCATCCGGCTTCTTCTGCATCGCATCCGGTTTCTTCACCTCGATCGGCAGCAGGTTTTTGTCCACCTTCGCCAGCTCCTTGTCCGCCTCCTCCATCATCTTGGTCAGCGGCGTGTTGTCAGGCGTGGCCTTGGCCACCTGCTTGGGCTGCTGCTCAGCAGGCTGCGGCTGGGAGGCCGTCTGCTGCGGCTTCATCTCCGTCTTCGGGGCCGCAGGTGCGGGCGGCTGTGGCGGCTGCGGCTGCAGCATTGGAATCGCCCTCTCGGGAGACTTCGGCCTCGCGTCATCTTTCAGGTCGCCGTCATGATGGTCCCGGTCCGCCAGCTCCCGCGTCGGCAGCTTCAGCCCGTTCATCGTCGGCAGCGGTTCTGTCCCATCGGGTGGTGGCGCCATCTGGGTGGAGGCCTTCGTGTTCCGGTCAGCGATAAAGGCCGGATTCTTCGGCGCGCTGTCCGCCTCCTGGTTCTGGGAGGTGCGCATGTACACCTCCGGCTTCTGCGGCGGGGGCGGCGGCTTCGGCTTCACCACCTCCGGCGGCGGCATCAGCTGCTCCGGAAAGATCAGCGTCACCTCCTTCTCCTTCGGCGGCTGGTGCGCCTGCTGCCAGATCTTGTGCGCCGCCTCCTGGGCAAACAGCCACGCCAGCAGCACAAACAACAGCGCATGCACCACGATGGTTCCCGTGATGGCGATGCGCAGATTGTTGTTGCTGCTGCTGTTGTAGGGATTGGACTGGGGGATCGCGGTCACAAAGGGCAAAACTCAACGGCCTGCCGCCGCCAGAAAAAGCAGCCGCAGCCCACCCTGCATAGTGCCCCCCTCCCCCTAAGAATCAAATCCAGAATCATCCCCCCGTCACTCCACCCCCGCCATCCCCTCTCCACAACTCACCCTCCAGCAGCCCCTTCAAAAATCATGAATCATAAATCGTAAATCATAAATCCCCCCTCAT
>APMI01001208.1_pt1 | contig 92231 bp, 75 predicted proteins | sample 667938 | NCBI WGS metagenome assembly APMI01 (sample SAMN01084076, study PRJNA167559) | wastewater metagenome | biome: Wastewater | place: Denmark: Ejby Moelle, Odense | collected 2011-11-28 | reverse complement strand
GGAGCTGGGGGCGGTGAGGCGCACGGGCAAAATACAGCGCCAGAGGGTTTAAAGTTTCAGGTTTAAAGTTGAAAGTTGTCCGGAGAAAGTCCCCTCGCCCTCACTTTCCCCCGCCAGCCCCTCCCACCCCCTTGTGAAATTTTTCACAAATCCCAGTTGCCCACCTTATTCACACTCGGATACTGCGGATCATGGCCTCCCCCGTCCAGTATCTTCCCGGCAAAGAACCGCATGCGCGTGAAAAGCGCCTGATCTTCAAGAACATCGACCGCGCCGGATACAATCCGTCCATCGAGTGCTACCTGGAAAACGGCGGCTACGAGCAGCTCAAAAAGGCCTTCACCATGGAGCGCAGCGCCATCACCAACGAGGTGAAAGCCAGCGGCCTGCGTGGTCGTGGCGGTGCGGGCTTCCCCACCGGGGTCAAGTGGGGCTTCATCCCGCCGACGAACACCAAGCCGGTCTATCTCATCTGCAACGCCGACGAATCCGAGCCCGGCACCTTCAAAGACCGCTACATCCTGCATCAAGACCCGCACCAGCTCATCGAGGGCATGACGATCGCCTGCTTTGCCGTGGGTGCCAAGCTCTCCTACATCTATGTGCGCGAGGAGTTCCCCTACGCCGCCAAGATCCTCGAAAAGGCCATCGCCGAGGCGCATGAAAAAGGCTTCCTCGGCAAGAACATCCTCGGCTCCGGCTTTGACTGCGAGATCTACGTGCACCGCGGTGCGGGCGCCTACATCTGCGGCGAGGAGACCGGCCTCATCGAATCCCTCGAAGGCAAGCGCCCCTACCCGCGCATCAAGCCCCCCTACTTCCCTGCGGCGCTGGGCCTCTACATGAGTCCCACCATCGTGAACAACGTGGAATCTCTCTGCCACGTGAAGCACATCATTGAAATGGGCGGCGCGGAATACGCCAAGCTCGGCACCCCAAACAACACCGGCACCCGCATCCTCTGCGTGAGCGGCGACGTGGTAAACCCCGGCTACTTTGAGGTCGAGGTGGGCAAGATCACCATGGGCGAGGTCATCGACGTGCTCTGCGGCGGCCTCAAGCCCGGCCGCAAGCTCAAGGCCATCATCCCCGGCGGCAGCTCCTCCAAGGTGCTGCGTGCCGACGAGCGCTTCAAGCTCAAGGACGGCCGCGAGATCGGCATCATGGACATCCCGATGGACTTCGACACCATCGCCCAGTGCGGCACCATGGCAGGCTCCGGCGGCGTCATCATCATGGACGACAGCCGCAGCATGACGTGGGCCATCAACAACCTGAACAACTTCTACGCGCACGAGTCCTGCGGCCAGTGCACCCCCTGCCGCGAAGGCAGCCTGTGGATGAAGAAGATCAGCGACCGCATCGTGGACGGCGACGCCAGCCCCGATGACGTGGACACCCTGGAGACCGTGGCCAACCAGATCGAAGGCAAGACCATCTGCGCCTTCGGCGAAGCCGCCTCCTGGCCCACCCAGAGCTTCATCAAAAAGTTCCGCGACGAACTCAAGAGCGACTGCAAACCGGACCTGACCGGCAAGATCGTCAATGAAGAGACGCAGGTGGCCGTGGCCGGGCTGGCCTGATGGCCTCCCCCACGGACAAGAAGAAGCTCTGGAGCTTCAGGCGGTGGATGATCGTGGTGATCGTCGCTGTGCTGGCTTGGGTCTTTGTTGCTTACACTAGCAAAAAGAGAGTCATCGAGTATGGCCGGTGGAACGGCACCAACTTCATGATGAGTCGAATGCGCCGACTCATCACCCCTGATTATGTGGCTTCCAAGATCGGCCCCTCAAGCCCGCGCGATGAGGTGCTGCTGCGCACAGACTGGAAATTCGACGAAGCCATGGTGAAAGAGATTGGCATGCCATGGAACCCCGCCACGCCCAACCGAGACGGCTGGGGTTCGCTCTGGTACATCATCTGCGACTTCAACAACGACGGTAAAGTCCCCAATCCCGAACTCCTGACCGTGCCGCCCAAACCCGGTGCCACGCAGAAGGAACTCAACGTGCGCATCGCCATCTTCTCCGCAGGAGCCGATGGAGACCCGGCCACATGGGAGGATAATCAGCCGCCGGGGTTTACGGGATGGTAGGGGGCTGATCAGCGGGCCGAAGGTCCGCAGGAGTCTGGGCGCTGCGAGGAACGAGCAAGCCCTGGGTCTTCATCAAAAAGTTCCGCGACGAACTCAAGTCCGACTGCAAACCGGACCTCACCGGCAAGATCGTCAATGAAGAGACACAGGTGGCTGTGGCCGGGATGGCCTGATGGCCTCCCCCACGGACAAGAAGAAGCTCTGGCGCTTCAGGCGGTGGATGATCGTGGTGATCGTAACCGCCCAGGCCTTGTGGTCTGCTATTCCGTGAGATGAGGTATTGCTACGCACGGACTGGCAGTTCGACGAGGGCATGGTTCGGGAGATCAACATGCCAATGACCACCGCCACGCCCAACATGGACGGCTGGGTGCTTCGCACCTGCCACGCACTAGCGCATTTGGAGTGCAGTCGGTCGCTGACGGAGAGCGTCTTGAAGAAACGTTTGTGCCCAGCTTTTGGGGGCTAGGAGTTTATGCCCGTGGCCGCCGCGCAGGCCGGTCTCAGATTGCTCGTCACTTGCGACAAACATTACAAAAAGGTGCAGATCGTCCGAAGAGGTGAATACCTGATCCTGCAAGGCCAGCATGAACCCGCCGATGATCCATCGGTAAGCCGCATCAGGCAGAAGCAGCAGATGGCCAAGTGTGGCATCCCGACCATAGCGCCCGGCAAGTTGGTAAACACTGCCGACAGTCTCGGTCTGGGTGTTGTCATATGAAAGCCGATAGAGCGCACGAGAAAGAAGCCGCTCAGGCCCAATGCATGACGGCGGAAGTGACGCCAAGAATTCGCGTGCGGAGTCGAAGGGTTTGGGTTCCAAGGGAGACATCAAGGAAACACTGATAAAAGAACATTGAACCAAGCTAAGGCGCTGGAAGCAATGCCGAAGATTTAACGCTGAGAATAAATAAAAGAAGTGTCATGGCAGATCATTATACAGCCACACAATGACAGCCTGGCTGTTGTTCTTCAAATTGATGATAATGAAACCTCCACTTCCGCCAGCTCTAGTGGGCCGTTGAAAAGCAGCCGATTATTCGGATCTCGACATAAAGCCGATCTGTCGGGTAACCTTATCTAGTGAATGATTCTGATTCATCCAGCCCGCCACGCGCCAGAATATCCGGATGCCGACGCACCTTGCTCATTCTGGCCGTGCTCTTCGTGCTGCTGGTGGTCAGCGTCGTCTCTTATGTGGCATATCTTGAGTATTCTCATCAAACTAAAAAATTCCACAGGCTGGACCGGCTTATGGTCAAAGATCTCGCACACTCGCTTTTGTTATACAGGGAGGAATACAAGCGTTTCCCCATCTCGGAAGCCAGTCCTCAGAGCTCAGACCTGCTTTTTCGGTCTCGCGGCCCGTTGCTCCAAGCCTTGTGTGGCCAGGAAGCTGGTGGATTGAATCCCCAGAAAATCAAATTCATCGACCTGCCAATCGCCAAAAACCGCATCCATGGCCTCTGGCTGAATGGCGAGGAATGGCTGCTCCATGACACCTGGGGCGAGCCTTTTTACATCGTCCTCGATACGAATGGAGACGGCAAGATCGCCAACCCGGAGTATGCAACCGATAGATCTGACAAGGAGTATGCCAAGCTCGAAAAACACCCTTCACCCACCGAACTGCCTTTAGGCGTCATTGTCTATTCCGCTGGAAAAGACCGCGATCCCAAGACATGGCATGACAACATCTGCAGTTGGAGGTCGCTCTGAGACAGCCCATTCCAGCCTCCACACACAGGAGCACCTCCCGCATTCCCTTTCCATGAAACGCTTCACCGCTCTGCGCACCGCGAAGATCGCCGCGGCCATTACCGGGCCTCTGATGCTGCTGTTGTGGTATCTGACCTTTGCGTATCAGTGGCGGAGTGTTTACTGGCTGCTCTTGCTCCTGGCCCTTATGTTGATCACCCTGTCTCCGTCCTTGTGCGCGGATCCGGTGGCCGAGGATGAAGCCGCCCGTGCCCGGCGCGGCAATGACTATGAGGGCCTCGTCATCGCCGCCAGCGTTTTACTCGGCAGCGGCTTGGTGTCTCCCGTTTATATGATTCCCCTGTTCGTGCTGTTTTTCCTGGGCTCCAAGTCCAGGGCTTCGCGCGCCGCCCCGGTGGCCGAGGATGAGGCAGGACGCTCCCGGCGTACCACCTTCGGCCTCATGTTTGGCATCTTCGCCTTGGGTCTCTTTTACTCCTGGGCGCTCGAACAGCCGAAGGCGGCAGCCTTCTTCACCGCACTGCGGCCCTGGCTCAAAGACTGGAGGCTCATCGCCCTCATGGCGCTGCTGTGCCTGTACCTCATGCGCATGAGCCTGCGCCGGGCGCTGGCCTTCAGCATGACCGATCTCTACCCGCACCAGCGGCGGGCCGGGAAAACGGAGGCATGAGAAGCATCCACGCGGGCCGAAGGTCCGCAGGAGTCAGCCCAGGGCGCTGCGAGGAACGAGCAAGCCCTGGGTCACACGGACACGATCCCCCTCCCGCCGAAGGTCGCGCTCTGAAGGAGCGCGGGAGATGGGGGCAGCGCCCCTGATGCCCAGGCATCGCAGGCCATCCTCCGTGCCTGTGCCGCCGTTCCCGCGCTCCTTCAGAGCGCATCCTTGAAAAGAAAATCGCGGGCGTCAGAAACCCAGGGCTTGTCGCTGCGCTCCGTCGCCCTGGGCTGACTCCTGCGGGCCTTTGGCCCACTGGGAGAGCATACAAAAGCCTCCACGCTGGCAGTGGCCCACCCCGTTTGACAAAACAATTCGGGACATTGGACCGGCGTGCATTGGCGACCTCTTTGATTCTGCCTCGACAATCAAAGCCCCTCTTGGTTAAAACATCCCCATGAGCGCCTCTCCCTCACGCTACCATGACCCGCTCAATCTGAAGAAAAACGGCTGCCTGTGGGTTCTTGTCATCGTGGGGACCATCGGTGGTATCGTCATGTTGCCCCAGGTCATCATGAGCCTTTTCGAAAAGGATCACAAAAAGGTCCAGGTGGGAACGATTCTCAAGGACCTCCGGGTGGCGATCACTGCGTATGAAATTGATTCCGCGCACTATCCGATCCCGGAATCCGAGTGGCATGGCCCTGATGTGACTCACCGCACGCGTGGCCTCATGGTTTCGGTGCTTCTCGGCGACGCGGAAGCCAAGGCGCTCAATCCCAAAGAGATCAAATTCATCGACTTCCCAGCCGCCAAGGACCGCAAAGACGGTCTCTGGAAAGACGGCGCGGAATGGGTGCTGAGCGACCGCTGGGGCGAGCCCTACTACGTCATTCTCGACACCGACAAGGATGGCCAGGTCCCCAATCCTGAGTACGGTGCACAATACTCGGACCCCAAGAGGGCTGAGTTTAATCAGAAGTTTCCGCCGCCCAAGCTGCTGCCCCTGCCAGTGGCTCTCTACTCCTCCGGCCCGGACCGCGATCCCAAGACCTGGGATGACAATGTGTGCTCGTGGAGGTCGCGTTGAGCGGCCCGGAACCGCCTAGGGCAACACAGGAGCGGGCGAAGGTCCGCAGAGTCTCATCCCCGAGGAGGCGGAGAAACTTCTCCAACTTCTCCAATTTCTCCTTGGGGGTGTACACGCACGCGATGCATGCCCGGGAGAAACTTCTCCATCTTCTCCAATTTCTCCGTGGGGGTATACACGCATGCGGCGCATGCTCGGGAGAAACTTCCGCAAATTCCTCAAATTCCTCGGGGGGGTATACACGCACGAAGCCTGGAGTGGGGAAAAACCACGGTGCCGCCCCTGGGAACTGCTGGCCAGCGCGGGCTGATGCTGCTCTACATCCAATCCATTACCTGCCAGATCATACCGCTGAAAAACTGTGTGTTCCAGTTGGTGGCCAGGGATGGAATGGAAAAACTTCTCTGGCTGGCCAGGAGTGGCAATCTATACGGGTGGATCAGTCTTGATAAGTCATTTCATGGAATACTATGAAGTATGATGACATGCTAGGGTTCATGCTCTTGTGGATCTCTCATCTGGCAAGATGACTATTGGGAGGAGTGTTTGCCATCCCATTGTGGCAGACCTTTCTCAAACGGGTGTGCTGAGCGGCGCTCAGGGCGTGGGTTGGGTGTGTTTGGCGCATGCTGGCAGCTCTCCAGCCATGCACACCTCTCCGCCAAACCGCCCGACCACCAGGACGCTCGTACGCCACCGTGCATGCCGTACGCTGATGGACTCACGGGCTGTCCCCAGCCCTCCGCCTTCGGAGCCCGGCGTGTGCGTGAAACCCACCCGCACTGAGAGCCTGCAATCCTCCTCTTCCTCCTACTCCTCCTCTTCCTCTCGGAAAGGGAGGAGGAGTAAGAGTAGGAGGAAGAGGAAGAGAAGATGGCAGCTAGCGATGGGAGATGTCCTACGTGGGTGTTTGCAGCATGGCAGACCACGGCGGCTGGGGGACCAGCCCGCCCTACCTGTGCTGGGCATGCGTACACCCCTCCGGAGAAGTTGGAGAAGATGGAGAAGTTTCTCCGATAGCCATCGCCACGACGTGCATACCCCTGCGGAGAAATTGGAGAAGTTGGAGAAGTTTCTCCGAGGCGTATGCCGCGTGTGTGCATACCCCCACGGAGAAGTTGGAGAAATTGGAGAAGTTTCTCCGCTGGCAGCCTGCGGGGTGCCGCCTGCTCACTCCGCCTTGCGGATGACGCGCACGGCGTAGATCTTGGCGGTGAGGTCGGAGAGCTTCACGGGCTGCTTGTCATCGCGCAGGGGGTCGCGGGCGAGGTAGTCCTGCCCTTCTTTGCCGACGATGATGCACCAGTGCTGGATGCCGCCGAGGAGGAAGTATTTCACCACCGGATAGGCACCGCTTTCCAGCGCGGTGTCCATGACCTTGTGACTGGCGGCGGGGTGGTAGTCGGCGGTCAGCTTGCTGTCCGTGACGCGCGGGATGGCCTTCCACACCACCCAGCCCTGAGGGAGGAAGCCGTCGTTTTTGATCAGGCGCTCGTTCAGCTCCTTGGGGGTGAGGTCCACCCCGAGATTGCTGCAGGCCATGGCCACGCTGGAGACGAGGCAGCCGTGGCTGCCCAGCGTGCCGGTAGAACTGCCGAGCTGGTCGGCGGCCCAGCGTTTGTCCTTCTGCAGGTGGGTTTTGCCACCATCCGGCAGGCGGATGTGCAGTTCACGCCCTCCGGTGGCGGGGATGGCCGGTGCCAGGCGAGCCCAGCAGGTGCGCAGCATCACACAGCTGGTGGCCAGAATGACCAGGGCCAGCAGGCCGATGAAGGCGTAGCGGCGCATGAAAAAGGCGGCAGAGAGCGGAAAAGCGGGAGCTCTTAGTGATGCTCCTTCTTCTCGCCGTGTTCGGCGGGCTTGGCATGGGCGTCGCCATGACCTTCGCCGTGGGCCTTGTGCATGCCTTCATGCAGCACCTGGGTTTCCTTCCAGCTATGCTGGTCGCAGGAGGTGGTGGCAAGAACGATGGCGGCGGCGCAGAAGAGGAACGAGGCGGTTTTCATGAGAAATCGGGGTGCCGCATCCTATCGGGAGAGCGGCGGGGTGCAAATGGCAATTCTGGGGTGAAGAGGTGTAAAAGGGGCACTTGAGATACGCTCGCTTCTCAAAGCCCGATGACCTTCCACCGCAGCATGCTCAGGATCACGACACCGGCGAAGACAAACAGATAGCCATAGCGGATGGCAACGAGATCGCCGTGGGATGGGTTCTTGCCTCGGCGAAGCATCACTACCAGGGCCATAATCCAGTAAGGCAGCAGGCTCATGGCCGCAAACTGGGCGACCTGACCGCCATCCATCAGCAGCGAGCCCACGGTCAGTAGGAAAAGCTGAACTGCAACCGACGCCGCTAGATTGCGCAGGTAGCCTGGAGCAATGGGGGTGGTGAGGCTCACCAGGGATTGTAAACTGGGAACTAAAAACTGAGAATTGAAAATTGGCCCGAATTGGAAGCCTCGATCATGCGGAGGCTATTCCAGGCTTCACCTCCGCCTTCAGCGGCGTCATGAGGAAGAGCCGCCACATTCCTGATCAGCATCAGCAGCAACACCTCGCTCCTGCCCACGACCAGCATCGCCCTCGGCGCAGCCTCGCGAAGCCATTTCAGGTTGTTTCTTTGTCTGAGTCAGATAGCATTTTGTGAACATTACCTGACTGGTCTGCGATGACGAACCCGCAAGAATGAACGCCAAACTCATTGAGATCTACTTTGCTCCTGCCGCCGGAACGCCGATGCAGCCAGTAGATGCCATTCGGGCGCTGGCGCACACAGGACTTGAAGGAGACCGCTATGCACGGGGAGCCGGAACTTATTCAAAGTTTCCAGGAGCGCACGATGTCACTCTGTTCGAGATCGAAGCCACCTGGGATTATTGTCAGTTTTCGGGCGCAAATCTCCATCCGTCACAGGTCCGTCGAAATCTCATCACCGAAGGTGTGCGGCTGGATGATCTCATTGGAGCCACCTTCACCATTGGCCCTGTCCGTCTGCGCGGGCTGCGGCCCTGCCCGCCATGCCTTTACCTCGCCCAGTTGCTCAAGCTCCCGGAACTTCTGCGTGGCCTGGCACGCTCCGGCGGCATTTACGCGGAGATTTTGAATGAAGGTGTTCTCAGCATCGGGGACGACATAGCTCTGGCGCAGGCTGGGGAACGCGTGTGATTCTTGCTGTTTCCTAACCCTCGTTGCCTCAAAAGTAAATGACACCGGGAGGGGGGATAAGAAGAGGGATCGTACCGATTCCACACGCTCGGCATTGCCCTGCGTTCTCGCTCCTCCCGCTAAGCCGCCACGTATGGGCGGATCATGCGACCACCCTCAGACCCGTTTCCATCGCCTCGTGGTATCACTTCGCCTCCGCCTTCAGCGGCTTCACGCGGAAGAGGCGCAGGATGACCACAAAGTAGAGCGGCACGAAGAAGAGCCCCAGCAGGGTCGTCGTCACCGCGCCGCCGACGATGCCGGTGCCGATGGCGTTCTGGCTGCCCGATCCTGCGCCAGTATTCGTGGCCAGGGGCAGCACGCCCAGGCCAAAGGCGATGGAGGTCATCAGAATGGGGCGCAGTCGCTGGCGGACGGCATGCAGCGCGGCCTCGATGAGCGTGGATCCCCGGTCAAAGTGCTCCTTGGCAAACTCCACCACGAGGATGGCGTTTTTGGCGGAGAGGCCGATGATGGTGATGAGGCCAATTTGAAAGTAGATGTCATTCGGCATGCCGCGCCACTGCGTGGCAGCCACCACGCCCAGCGCTCCGAGGGGCATGTCCATCATGACGGAAAACGGGATGGCCCAGCTCTCATACAGCGCCGCCAGGCAGAGGAAGACCATGAGCAGCGCGATGATGTAGAGCTGCGCGGACTTGGAACCGGAAAGCTGCTCCTCATACGACAGCCCCGCCCAGGCGACGCCGATGCCCACGGGCAGAGACTTGGCCATCTTTTCGATCTCCTTGATGGCTTCGCCGGAGCTGTGGCCGGGCGCTGGCTCTCCCTGGATGGAGAGGGAGGAGGCTCCATTAAAGCGCTCCAGCTTGGGCGATCCCATTTTCCACGAGGCGGAGGAAAAGGCGGAAAACGGCACCATGCCGCCCTGGGCGTTGCGCACATACCAGCGGCCAATATCCTCTGGCAGCATGCGGTAGGGCGCATCTCCCTGGATCATGACGCGCTTCACGCGGTTCTTGTCGATGAAGTCATTCACGTAGGTGGAGCCGAGGATGGTGCTGAGGGATGCATTGATCTCCGCGAGCGAGAGGCCCAGCGCGCTGGCTTTCTCCTGATCCACATCGATCTGATACACGGAGGTGTCTGCCAGACCGTTGGGACGCACGGAGGTGAGGATGGGATTCTGCGCCGACATGCCGAGCAGCTGCCCCTGCGCGGCCATGAGCGCGTCATGCCCCAGGCCGCCGAGATCGACCAGGCGGAGGTCAAAGCCAGTGGCCGTTCCCAGCTCCAGCACGGCAGGCGGAGCGAAGGCAAAGGCCAGCGCCTCCTTGATCTGCATGAACTTGCCCATGGCGCGGCCCTGGATGGCCTTGACCTTTTGCGAGGGCAGCTTGCGCTCGTCCCAGGGCTTGAGCTTCACAAACATGAGCACCTGATTCTGCGCATTGCCGCTGAAGCTGAAACCCAGCACGCCGAAACCGCCTTCCACGACGTCTTTTTCCTCCTCGAAGAAATGCGTCTCCATTTTCTTGAGCACCTCATCGGCCTGCTCGCGTGTGGAGCCGGGCGGGAGCTGCGCCATGGCAAAGAGAACGCCGGTGTCCTCGTCCGGCAGGAAGCCGGTGGGCGCACGCTCAAAGAGATACACCACCGCTGCGGCGATGGCCGCATAGGGGACCAGAGCGAGCACGTAATGCTTGAGGAACTTGCCCACGGCATGCGCGTAGCTGTCGGCCACACGCTCAAAGGCGCGATTGAACCAGCCGAAGGGGCCGCGCTTGGTGATGCCATGGTCCTTGGCCACGGGCTTGAGCAGCGTGGCGCAGAGCGCAGGCGTGAGGATGAGGGCCACGAGCACGGAGAGCGTGACCGAGCTGACGATGATGAGCGAGAACTGCCGGTAGATGACGCCGCTGGACCCGGTGAAGAAGGCCATGGGTACAAAGGCCGCGCTGAGCACCAGACCGATGCCCACCAGCGCACCGCTGATCTGATCCATGGATTTGCGCGTGGCTTCCTTCGGCGACAGCCCCTCCTCCTGCATCACACGTTCCACGTTTTCCACCACCACGATGGCGTCGTCCACCAGCAGGCCGATGGCCAGCACGAGGCCGAAGAGCGTGAGCGTATTGATCGAATAACCCGCCGCCGCCATGACGCCAAAGGTGCCCAGCAGCACCACCGGCACGGCGATGGTGGGAATGAGCGTGGCGCGCCAGCTCTGCAGGAAGATGAACATGACCAGGAAGACGAGCACGATGGCCTCGATCAGCGTCTTGACCACCTCCTCCACGGAGATGCGGACAAACTGCGTGGTATCATACGGAAAGATGGCCTTCACGCCAGGCGGGAAGAACTGGGAAAGCTCCTCTACCTTCTTTTTCACGATGTCCACGGTCTCCAGCGCATTGGCCCCCAGCGCGGGGCGGATGGCCATGCCGCTGGCGGGCATGCCATTGTAGCGCGCCATCACATTGTAGGATTCGCTGCCCAGCTCGGTGCGGGCCACATCCCGCAGAAAGACACGCGAGCCATCCTGCCCCACACGCAGGAGGATGCCGCCAAACTGCTCCGGCGTCTGCAGCCTGCTCTGCGCCATCACGGTGGCATTCAGCAGCTGCCCCTGCGTGGCCGGCAGCGCGCCCAGCGCCCCGGCGGAGACCTGCGCATTCTGCGCACGCACGGCGAAGATGACGTCATTCGACGTGAGCTGGTATTTGTTCAGCTTGTCGGGGTCCAGCCAGATGCGCATGGCGTACTGCGTGCCAAAGGCCTGGATCTCCCCCACGCCCTGCAGGCGGCTGATGGGATCTCGCATCACGCTGGCATTGTAGTCCGCGAGGTCGGTGTTGCTCATGCTGCCGTCCGTGGAAATGAGGCCGACCACGATGAGGAAATTGCGCACGGATTTGTTCACCTGCACGCCCTGCTGCTGCACCTCCTGCGGCAGCGAGGGCAGCGCCAGGGAGACTTTGTTTTGCACCTGCACCTGTGCGGTGTCGGCATTGGCCTCGCCATCAAACGTCACGGTGATGGTGGCCGTGCCGTCCGAGGTGCTGGAGCTCTCGATATAGCGCAGATGGTCGATGCCATTGAGCCGCTGCTCGATGACCTGCGTCACGGTGTCTTCCAGCGTCTTGGCCGAGGCACCGGGATACGTGGCGATGATGGCGATGGTGGGCGGCGCGATGTTGGGATACTGCGCGATGGGCAGGGTCTCGATCGAGAGCGCCCCCGCCAGCATGATGATGATGGCGATGACCCACGCGAAGACAGGCCGGTCGATGAAGAAGCGGGACATCGTGGGTTATTTGGCAGCGCTGGTGGTTTGAGCAGGCGCGGCAGAGTCTGGGGCAGCCACCTTCACCGGCGCGCCGGGACGGATCTTTTGAAGGTTGTTGATGATGAGCTGGTCTCCCGGCTTGAGGCCGGAGGTGACCATCCACTGATTTCCCACAGCGCGCGGGGTCTCCAGCACACGCAGCTCCACCTTGCTCTCAGCGCCCACGACCATCGCCGTCGGCTCGCCCTTGGAGTTTCGCGTCACAGCCAGCTGCGGCACCAGGATGGCATCCGGCGTGGTGCCCTCTTCCAGACGGGCACGCACAAACATGCCGGGCAGCAGTTCATTGCGCGGATTGGGAAAGACCGCGCGCACAGTCACGGAATTGGTCAGGGTGTTCACCGTCACGTCAGAAACTTCCAGAGAGCCTTCCTCGGGGTAGATCTCGCCGTTTTCATACACGAGCTTCACCCGTGCCTGCCCTGCGGCATCCGCCTTCAGCTTGCCGCTGGCCAGCGCCTGCTTCAGCCGCAGCAGGTCGCTGCTGGGCTGGTTCACGTCCACATACACGCGGTCGATCTGCTGCACGGTGGTCAGCAGCGTGGCTTGATCAGTGCGCACATAGGCCCCCTCCGTCACCTGCGAGAGGCCGATGCGGCCGGTGATCGGCGCGGTGACCTTGGTGTAGTCCAGATTGATGCGTGCGGTCTTCACGGCGGCCTTGCCCAGCAGCACTTCCGCCTCATTCACGCGCTTGCTGCCAGATGCCTCGTCAAAGTCCTGCTTGCTGATGGCGCGGGAGTCGATGAGCGACTGCATGCGGTTCAGCTTGAGCTGGGCGGAGTTCAGGCTGGCCTCGGCACGCGCCAGGGTGCCCTGCGCGCTTTCCAGAGAGGCCTCATACTGCGCGGGGTCGATCTCATAGAGCACCTGCCCTTCCTTCACATCGCTGCCTTCTTTGAAGAGGCGCTTGAGCACGATGCCGCTCACACGCGCACGCACCTCCGCTACGCGAAAAGCCGAGATGCGCCCGGGCAGATCCTGCGTGAGCGTAAAGGGCGCGGTCTTCACGGTGAGGACTCCCACTTCGAGAGGTCCGGCGGCCATGGGGGCGGCAGGCGGCGGGCCGGAGGGGGACTTCCCGCAGCTCGCGAGGCCCAGCGCCAGGACGATCAGGGGATGCTTCAAAAGGTTCTTCATGCTCACAGAATTCGTTTCATTCCACCACATGGACGCGGTGGATCTCAAAGTTGCGTGTCCATACCAGCAACCAGCCGCTCTGCCAACTGCACGCTGGTCTCATTTTAAACACATGCCCGCCGCCACAAGCTTGGGAGGTTGCGCACCTATGACGAAAGTAAGCCCTCCGTATGCAGCGCCTACAGCGCGGGCCTGAGAAGCACGCGTGCATCCAGCGCCACCACGCCATCCGGCGTGGCCAGCAGCGGATTGATGTCCAGCTCCACGATGCGGCGCTCGTGCTGCAGCAGGCGGGCAAATTTCACCAGCACCGCGTCCAGCGCAGGCAGATCCGCCGCAGGCTGACCGCGCACGCCATGCAGCACTTTGGAAATACGTGTCTGCTCCACCCAGCGGCGCGCCAGGGCGTGGTTCAGCGGCGGCAGCGCCAGTGCATGATCCTTCAGCACCTCCACCAGCGTGCCGCCTGCGCCCAGCAGCAGCACCGGGCCAAACTGCGCATCCGTGCTGGCCCCCAGGATGAGCTCCACGCCCCTCTGCGTCACCATGCGCTGCACGGTAACTCCATCAAAAGCGGCGAGTCCATGCTGATGCGTGACATTGTCGCGGATGAGCCGCCATGCCTGCTGCACGGCGGAGGCGTTGAGAAGATTGAGCTGCACGCCGCCGCAGTCGCTTTTGTGCGTGATGGTGCTGCTCAGCAGCTTGAGCACCACGGGATAGCCGATGGCCTCGGCCGCATCGACGGCGGCGTCTTCGGTGAAGGCGGTGCGTGTTTCCACGATTGGGATGCCGGCCACGCTGAGCAATTGCTTGGCCTCCTGCTCATTCATGAGGGTGCGCCCGCTGTGCAGCACGGCATCGATCATTCCTCCCACCAGCGGCAGTTCCAGGTCGTCGTCTTCGGCGTGGGCATTCAGAGTCTCACTCAGCAGAGTGAGGCGGATGCGGTGCTCGCGCATGCGCACAAAGGCATGCGCGGCCTCGTCCGGGTAGTCATAGGTGGGCACGCCTGCGGCATTGAGCACACCGCGCCCCTCCTGCACGCTCTGCGCGCCCATCCAGCTGGCCAGCAGCGGCTTGCCAAAACCAGCCGCTATCTGCGCCACCTCGCGTGCGATCTCCGTGGGCTGCGTCATGGCCTGCGGCGTCAGGATGGCCAGCACGCCATCCACGCCCGGGTCTGAGGCCACGATGCGCAGCGCCTGCGCAAAGCGCGCCTCATCGGCGTCTCCCAGCACATCCACCGGATTGTTGTGGCTCCAGCAGTCTGGCAGCACGGCATTCAGCTCCGCCATGCTCTGCGCGGAGAGCTCCGCCAGCACCCCCTGCCCCAGCACCAGAGAGTCCGTGGCCAGCGCGCCGGGGCCGCCTGCATTCGTCACGATGCCCAGCCGCCTGCCGGTGGGCAGCGGCTGCTTGGCCAGCACCTCTGCCATGTCAAAGAGCTCCTCGATCGTGTCCACCCGCAGCACACCGCTCTGTCTCAGCGCGGCGTCCAGCACCGCATCGCTGCCCGTCAGCGCGCCGGTGTGGGAGGCCGCCACGCGGGAGGCCTCCGCCGTGCGCCCCACCTTGATCACCACGATGGGCTTCTGCGCCGCCACCGCCCGCGCCGCTGCGAGAAACGCCGCCGCATCCGCGCCCACGGACTCCATGTAGATCACGATGCTGCTGGTGTGCGGATCATTGCCAAAGTGCCGGATCAGATCTCCCCAGCCCACATCGGCCATGGCCCCCGTGGAGACAAAGGCGCTGAAGCCCACATACTGATCGTGGCTCCAGTCCAGGATGGCCGTGCACAGCGCGCCGCTCTGGCTCAGAAAGGCCACGCGCCCCGGCAGCGCCCGGCTGCTGGCAAAGGTGGCATTCAGTCCGGCATGCGGGTTCATGAGACCGAGACAATTTGGCCCGATGAGACGCACGCCATGCCGCCTGGCCGCAGCCAGCACCTCGGCCTCCAGCCGCGCACCGTCTGCACCTGCCTCCTTGAATCCGGCCGAGATCACCACCACCGCGCGCACTCCAGCAGCGCCAGCCTCATCCACCAGCGCAGGCACGGTGGGCGCGGGTGTGACGATGAGCACCAGCTCCGGCACCTCCGGCAGTGCGGCGATGTTTGGATACGCCCGCACACCGCAGACTTCCGCCCGCTTTGCATTCACCGGATACACCGTGCCCGCAAAGCCGTGCAGGTTTTCCCAGATGGCCAGCCCCACGCTGCCCGCACGCTCCGTGGCTCCGACGAGGGCGATGCTGCGCGGCTGAAAAAAGGAAGCGAGAGACATGCTGCAACCTACGAATGAACCTCCCCGCGTCTCAACGCATGTTGTGCTTTGTTGCGAAGTTTCTGCCAGCTCCCGGCTACTCCTCCCCGGCGCAGCAGGAGCCGCAGGCGATGTAGCAGTCGTCGCAGATGTGCTCGTCTCCCACCTGGGTGGCCTCCAGTGCGCCACAGCGTGTGCAGCAGGCGGCTTGCGGCGGCTCGTTCGCTGCGCTGATTGTCTCTTCACTCATGCGTCATCTTCTCCTCGCCCTCCTCTTCGTGCAATCCGTGTTTGCCCAAAACACGGACCCCTTCCCCACCCCGCCAGACCAGAAGGGCCTGCAGGTGCAGATGGTCGATGATGCGCTGGCGTTGGGCATCCACCATGCGGGGATCAATGTGAATCTGACGGCGCTGTATGATGCGGCATCCAAGCCTGAGAGCGGCACCTTTGTCTTCAATCAAAAATACCTCGCCTCGCTGGACGGGCAGATCAAGCCGCTCTCCGACAAAGGCGTGGTGGTGTATCTCATCCTCATCGCCTACCCGTCCAAGAATCCGGCCATCGACTCCGTGGTGCTGCACCCGGGGCATCGCAAAGACTACAACTTCAGCGTCGGCGCGGTAAACACGACCAGCGGCTATCTCAACGCCGTGATGAACCTGCTGGCGGAGCACTGGAGCGGCGCACACCCTGAGCACGGGCGCGTGTGGGGCTGGATCATCGGCAACGAAGTGAACTCCCACTTTCTCTGGAACAACATGGGCCTCGTGCCTTTGGAGACGGCCGCCAGCGAATATGAAAAGGCCTTCCGCATCATGCACACCGCCATCCGCAGGCACTCGCAGCATGCGCGCACCTATCTCTCCTCAGACCACCACTGGACGAGCAGCATGCACAATGTCAGCCCGCAGGAGGCCACACCGGGCCGGGAGTTTCTCGACACCTTTGCGCGGCTGGTGCGCGAGCGCGGAGACTTTGACTGGAACGTGGCCTGGCACCCCTACCCCGAGGATCTGGGGAATCCGCGCGCCTGGAGTGACAAAACCGTCACCCATGATGAAGGCAGCAACAAGGTCACCTTCAAAAACCTCGAGGTGCTGCCAAAGCATCTGGAAAAACCCGAACTGCTCTTTCAGGGAAAGCCACGCCGCATCATCCTCAGCGAGCAGGGCTTCCACACCCTTCTCACACCGGAAGGCGAGAAGCTGCAGGCCGCAGCCTATGCCTATGCGTGGGAGAAGATCCAGACACTGCCCACCGTGGATGCTTTCATTTACCACCGGCATGTGGACCATGCCCAGGAGGGCGGGCTGCGGCTGGGCCTGTGGCGCAATGCACCCAACACCATCGCCACCCCGCACAGCAGGAAGCTCATCTATGATCTCTTCCAGAAAGCAGGCACGGCGGCATGGCGCGCAGCGGCGGATGAACTGCTGCCGGTGACGGGCCTGAAGAGCTGGGCACAGTGAGTGTGCACGGCCTTTGACAGCGTCACCCGCCACGGATTGATACAATTGTCACCGATGAACACTCATCCGTGCGGACCATAGGCCCTGCACCCAAAAGTGGCACGCATGCTGCAATGCTTTGGGGGCGTAATAACTCCCCCCATTTTGCTGCACATCCCCCACCTTGTTAAATCAATATTCAGCCACCAAACTCACGCGGAGCACGATGCCTCCCCCTGGAATACAACAACCAGGAGAGCCCGTCTTTCGTATCCTATTCCACAGAAGCAAGCACGCGCCAGCACCTCTCTCTGGCGGGCACTAAGACCCGGTCGTCTTCAGCTCCCGCCGCCAATGAAACCGATCGTCGAAAAGCTCTCTCCTCTAGCATCCGCCGAGCCTGTGGTATGCGAGCTGGTGCGCGGCCCTGATTTTGGCTGCGTATGGCATTACCATCCCGAGTGCGAGATCACGCTGGTGATCAAAGGCGGCACCGAGCGGCTGGTGGGAAACAACATCTCCCCCATCGAGGATGGAGACCTGGTGATGCTGGGCTCCAATGTGCCGCATGACTACCGCAACCAGCCCGGGGATGGAGAAGACGCACGGGATGTGGAGGCCATCGTGGTGCAGTTCATGCCGCAGCTCCCGGGCCATGAAGACTGGATGAACCGCTCCACCATGATCCCGGTGAAGCGCCTCTTCCAGCGCGCCGAGCAGGGGCTGGTGATCACGGGCATCACACGCCTCACCGCCACACGCATGATGCGCGAGATGCTGGAGGTGCATGGCATGAAGCGCGTGATCCTGCTGCTCCAGCTCATCGACCTCCTGGCAAACTCCGAAGAGGTGCATGAAATCTCATCCGCCGTGATGCCGCAGCCGCGCCCCGGCGCCTCCGACCGCGTGAGCATGTCCTGCGAATACATCGCCACCCATCTGCCGGAGCCCATCTATGTGGCGGATCTGGCCGCCATCGTGGGCCTGGGAAAAAGCGCCTTCAGCCGCCTCTTCAAAAAAGGCACCGGCCGCACCGTGCCGCAGTATGTGAACGAGCTGCGCATCGCACGCGCCTGCCTGCTGCTGGCTGAGACGGACCTCACCGTGAGCCAGATCGCGATGGACTGCGGCTTTGTTTCTCCCGCGCATTTTCAGCGCCAGTTCAAAGAGCATCAGCACTGCGTGCCGCTGGCCTATCGCAGCCGCGTGGTGCAGCAGCCCTGATGGACTGCACAAAGAGCGTCTGATTTGCACGATTCAGGGTCTGCAACGCTTCGGCGCTGGTCCCGCATGTGCTTTGGCAATGCAGTGTCACGGCCCGGTATGGCCCATGTTTCAAAACTCATCATTCCTTCTGAACTCATGCAACAAACCAAAGGACTCCTGATCGACATGGACGGTGTGATCTACCGTGAAAACCATCTGCTGCCCAAGGCGGCGGAATTCATTCATCATCTCATCGAGACATCGACACCGTTCGTCTTCGTCACCAACAACTCCGCCCCCACGCCCGAGGACCTGGTGGTGAAGCTAAACCATCTCGGCATCAGCGGCATCTCCGCGCGGCACTTTTACACCGCCGCCATGAACACCGCCGACTTCCTCTCGCAAAATCATCCCTGCTGCACCGCCTTTGTGATGGGAGACGCAGGACTGACACTGGCGCTGCAAAAGGCGGGCATCCCGAATGACTCCATCCGGCCCACTTATGTGGTCGTGGGTGAGGGCGGCATGCAGTCCACGGAAAAGCTCTCCAAGGCACATGAGCTGATCGAAAAAGGCGCGCGTCTCGTGGCCACCAATCCCGACAACTGGTGCCCCGTGAAGCAGGAGGCCACACGCCCCGGCGCAGGAGCACTGGCCTCCTTTCTCGAAGCCAGCACCGGCCAGCGCGCCTACTTCCTCGGCAAACCCAACCCCTACATGTTTCAGCGCGCGCGCCGGCTGCTGCAGCGCCACACCGATGAGGTCATGATGGTGGGGGACACCATGGAGACGGACATCCGCGGCGCCATCGAGGTGGGCATGCAGGCATGCCTTGTGCTTACAGGTTCCACACGACTCGAAGATCTCAGCAGCTACGTCTATCAGCCCACCTGCGTCCTGGAGGGCGTGGACGAGCTGCTGGAGGAGCTGCGTGGTCATGGCACCAGCAGCAGCCGCCTGCAGTTCCTCTCGCATCACAACGACAGCGCGCAGGCCAAACACGGAGCCAAGCATCCGAACCAGCGCACCGAGATCGCCTACCCGCGCCCGCGTCCGGCCATGACGAAGTGACGCCACCGCAAACAGCAGGTCATGCTTTAAAGGCATGATCTTTCTCACTGTGCCAGGCTGGTGCCACGAATGCACGATAAGGGTCTGATTTGCGCAATTCGGGGCCTACGAGATCTGAGGGATGGTCCCGCATGTGCTTGGCAAAAGGGCGCTTCACAAAGCCCCCCCTATGCGCACCTTCTCCTTTGTTGGTCATTCACATCGCATTCATTGGTTGTCCGCCCTGCTGGTTTTGCTGCTCTCATTCAATGCAGCAGCCCAGACTGCCCTCACCTGGGATGCAAACACCTCCACCACCGGTCCTCAAAACACCGATGGCACCACCGCAACGCTGATCTGGAACACCTCCAACCTCAACTGGTGGAACGGCACCGGTGATGTGGCCTGGGTGAACTCCATCACAGCCATCGCGCAGCTTGGCACCAATGTGCCGACCCCGGCCAGCGCCAACCCCGTCAGCATCACGGCGGACATCCAGCTCGCCGAGCTGCGCTTTCTCGCGGTCACCACCGGCAACATCGTCACAGGGCAGCAATACTCGATCAATGGAGATGTGGCGGGGCGCATCATCGACTTTGGCACCAATGGGCTGATCCAGATCGAGGACCGCGCCTCGGGTGGCTCGCAGTTCATCACCATTGGCGGCAACCTGAGGCTGCAGGGCTCCAACCTGCGCCTGCAGAAATATGGGTCTGGCACCGCCTTTTCGTACATCACGCTGGCCATGTCGCAGAACCCGAACCTCACGGGCACCTTCACCGTGGGAGGCAGCATCTACGCCAACATCACCGTGCCCAACACCCTGCAGAATGTCAGCCGCATCATCGTGGAAGCGGGCGGCTCTGTGGTCACCAACACACCAGGCTCCACCTGGTCCCAGCCTTTCAGTCTCGCGGGATTTGGCAACAGCCTGCTCAACACCAGCACCTCTTATGGTGCCATCCGCATGGTCGCCAGCAACACGATCTTCAACGGCGGCATCACCCTCACGGCAGACGCAGGTGTCAACACCTCCAGCAGCGGCTCAAACGCCACCGGCATCGTGATCAATGCGCCCATCACGGAAAGCGGCGGCAGCTTTGCCTTTCACCGTTTCGCCTTCAATGGAAACGGCACGCTCTCCCTGGCTGCGGCCAACACCTACAGCGGCGCCACCGTGCTGGGCCGTGCGCTGAGCGGCTACACCGGCAGCATCACCATCCTGGACTTTGCCGCCGCCACCTCGCCGCAGAATGACATTCTCTACAACGGCGTGACCACCGCCGGGGCGCTGAGCTTCATCGGCGGCACCTCGGCCAGCACACTCCGTGTCGCGGGCAAGGACGGGCAGACAAACAGCCAGCGCTTTGGCAATGTCACCGTCAGCGGCACCACCAGCACGCTGGAGCTGCTGGCAGGCGTGGGCGGCAGTGTGAATGTCTCTCTCGGCACGATCACGCAGACCTCGCCCACGAGCACTCTCTCCATCTACAACCCCCTCGCTGCCAGCAGCCTCTCCACCACCTCGGCGGCGGGCTTCTTCGGGCCATGGCTCACCTACACCGGCGAGATGGGCCGCCGCAGCTGGGCGCAGGCCACCACGACGGGCCAGCTCAGCAGCGGCTACAGCGGCAGCGTGGCCTACACCACGGGCGGCAGCCTCAGCGACTCCCCTTTCAGCCTCACCGCCAATGCCACGATCGACGGCACCTCCACTGGCGCAGTGTCTCTGGGCTCAGGCATCACCTACCTGAACACGCTGTCCATGTATGATCTGGAGTCCGCCCGCCAGATCAGCCTCGGCACCGGGCAGACGCTGCGCTTCAGCACCTCAGGCGGCATCCAGATCGTCAATGGAGCGCTGGACCTGACCGTGGGCATCAGCGGGCTGACCAGCACGCTCTCCGCAGGCGGGTCGGTCAACAACACCGCCGCGCCCCTCTTTCTCAGCAATGAGTCAGACACCTCCGCCCTCACCATCAACTCCACCATCACCAACAACGGCAGCGGCGCCGTGACACTGGTGATCAACGGAGCACCGGGCTCCCGCACCGTGCTGACCGGGACCAATACCTACACAGGCGGCACGCAGATCTCCAGCGGCATCCTGGAGATCCGCAGCGCAGGCGCCCTGGGCACCAGCGGCACCGTGACGCTGGTGGAGGCGGCAGGAGCCACGCTGGGGCTCTCCGGCGGCATCACCCTGAACCGCGCGCTGGCCGGAGCAGCCGGATTTGGAGATGGCGGCAATGGAGCCATCCGCAGCCTCAGCGGCAGCAACACCATCTCCGCACTCATCACCCTGCTGGCACCCACCTACATCAGCGCCGATGCGGGAGCCAGCCTGACCATTTCCGCCACCACTGCGTCCACCACGGCCATCGACGGAGCCAACACCGTGACTCTGGGCGGAGCAGGAAACATCACCGTGACCGGGCGCGTCAACCTCGGCGTCAGCAGCGCAGGCAGCCTGGTCAAAACGGGCGCCGGCACCGTCATCCTGAGCGGAGACAACACCTACGCCGGCGCCACCACCGTCAGCGGCGGCATACTAAAGCTCGGCAGCGCCACGGCCCTGGGAGCCACCACCGGCGTGACCATCAGCGCAGGCGGCACGGTGGATCTCAATGGCCAGAGCACTATCCGCAGTTTCACCTCCATCAATGGCCTGGGCGCAGGCGGTGTCGGTGCGCTGATCAACAGCAGCAGCGGCACGACGTCCATCGTCACCGGCACCACCAACTTGTCATCCGCCTCCGTCATCGGCGGTGCGGGCAATATCACCTTCAACAATGCCACCGGCCTGACAGGCAGCGTGCTGCTGACCAAGGTCGGCAGCGGCACGCTGACGATCATCGACACCACCACCACCAGCACGCGCACCGGGGTGAACGAGATCGATGCAGGCACGCTGCGGGTGCAGTCCGCGCTGGCCATCGCCCCCGTCGGCACCGGAGCCTATGTGCTGAATGGCGGCACGCTGAGCCTGGGCTTTGATGTGACCAACACCATGAGCAATGTGGTGAACGTGCTGGCCAGCTCCGGCATCACCGCAGACCGCGCCAGTGCAGGCGCTGGCGGCATCGTGGAGACACTCGGCGCCCTCACCATCGGCGGCAGCACATTGACCGTGACCACCGGGGCAAACGTGACCAGCAGCACCATCGGTCTGACGCTGGGCACCACGACCCTCGGCGGCCCCTCGCTGGCTCCGGGAAATCCCACCTTTGATGTGCAAAGCTCTGCCAGTGCCGCCATGACGCTGACGCTCGGTGCCTTGAGCGATCAAGCCATCGGCCCGCGCACCATCACTTTCCAGAACAGCGGCTCCACAGCCAGCACCGTCACCCTGGGCACGGCCGCCACCAGCCTCGTGGATGGTACGGCCATCACACTCGGCAGCACGGGTGGCGCATTGATGCTAAACCTGAATGTCGCCTCCGTTTTGGGCACCCTGGCGCAAGTCACCGTCGGCAGCGGCAACACGCTGAATCTGGGCGCAGCACAGACCATCGGCTCTCTCTCTGGCAGTGGAAACATCACCGGAGCCTTTGTGCTCACCGTGGGAAATGCCGCCAACGCCAGCGTTTACAACACCACCTTCTCCGGCGTGCTGGGCTATGGCGGCGTGGCCACCGGGCTGACCAAGTCCGGACTGGGCACGCTGACGCTCAGCGGTGCCAATGCCTACACCGGCGCCACGATCGTAAGTCTCGGCACGCTGAAACTGGGAAGCAGCACCGCACTGGGAGCCACCTCCGGCGTCACCATCAGCACCGCAGGCACGCTGGACCTGAACGGCCAAAACACCGACCGCAATTTCACCATCGGCAGCACCGGCATCAGCAGCAACGGCGCGCTCATCAACACCGGCGGCACGACCTCCACCATCACGGGAACGACGGCGCTCTCCAGCGGGTCCAACATCGGTGGCACGGGCAACATCACCTTCAGCAACGCCACCGGCCTCACCGGCAACTACCAGCTCACCAAGATCGGCAGCGGCACGCTCCGCATCATCGACACCACCACCACGAGCGCGCGCACCGGGGCCAATCAGATCAATGCCGGCACACTGCGAGTGGAGTCCGCCTCGGCCACGGCCATCTCCCCCATCGGCACCGGCGGTTGGCTCTTCTTTGGCGGCACACTCAGCCTCGGCTTTGACACGGCCAACAACACGATGACCGGCACCTCCACGCTCTACAGCAGCGCCACCATCATCACCGACGTGGCCACGCTGAACAACGCTGCAGTGACGCACACGATGGGAAACCTCACCGTCAGCAACAACAGCACCCTCACCGTGCAGACCGGCGGCAATGTGGCAGCCGGTGGCACGCAGGGGCTCACGCTGGGCACGATCACGCTCAATGGCAACGCCACCTTTGACGTGCAGAATTCCGCCGCCGCCACCACCAGGCTGACGCTCGGTGCATGGACGGACCTCGCCGTCGCGCCGCGCACCATCACCTTTACCAACACCGGCACCGCCACCAGCAACAGTCTGGTGACTCTCGGGAACTCCGCCACCAGCCTGGTGGATGGCACCGTGATCAATCTCAACAGCGGCCCCAATGCTGGTGTGACGCTGACGCTGACCGCCATCACAGGCCTCGGCCCGCTCTCCCAGGTGTATGTGAACGGCAGCAGCGTGCTGACGGCAGGAGTCACCGGCATCGTGCTCGGCTCCCTGGGCGGTGACGGCACGGTAAACGCAAACGGAGCCTATACCCTCACCCTCGGCAGCAGCAGCTCGGCCACCGCTTTGAACACCAATTTCAGCGGCGTGCTCAGCAACGGCACCGGCACGCTCACGCTGGTGAAATCCGGCAACGGCACCCAGACCCTGAGCGGCAGCACCTCGAACACCTTCACGGGTCCCACATCGGTGAACACCGGCACGCTGGTGCTGGCCAAGACAGGTGGCGCCACAGCCGTGAATGCGGTCATGAGCATCGGCGCGGCGGCCGCCTCCACCGCAGGCAATGCCACCCTGCGCCTGGGAGCGGATGACCAGATTGCCTACGCCTTGGCCGGGCAGAATGACTTCGTCACCATCAATGCAGGCGGCACTCTGGACACCAATGGATACCGGCTGACGGTGAACTCCTTTGCCGGCTTTGGCGCCACGATCACCGGCAGCGGCAGCGTGGTCGTCAACCGCACCGGCGGCACGATCACCTTTGGCGGCATCAGCTCCATCAGCAGCACGCTGCAGATCACCACCACGACAGGCAGCGGCTCCGCCGTGAGGACGCTGCAGGTCACCAATGTGGTGGACCAGCTCACCATCAGCGGCTCGATCACCCAGGCCGCAGGGTTCCCCGGCTTCATCACCAAGACAACTTCCGGCACCTTGATCCTCAGTGGTGACAACAGCTACTCAGGCACCACCAGCATCGTCGCCGGCATCCTCAGCATGCGCAGCGCCACAGCTCTGGGCACCACGGCGGCGGGCACGGTGGTCAGCAGCGGGGCCACCCTCCAGATCCAGGGTGGCATCACCACCGCCGCCGAGGGGCTGACGCTCGCGGGCAGCACCGGCTTTGCCGGCGTCAATGGCATCAACATCCAGACTGGAGCGCTGGTGAACGTGAGCGGCGTCAACAACTACACCGGCCTCGTGGGCCTCTCCACCGGTGCGTCCACCATCTCATCAGACAGCGGCGTGCTGAACCTGACCAACACCGGCACCATCTCCGGCGCTGGCCTGGGCCTCACGCTCGCGGGCGCGGGGGATGGAAGCATCGCCGGCATCATCGGCATCACGTCCGGCGTGGTGACCAAGAACGGCACCGGCACCTGGACGCTCACAGGGGACAACACCAGCACCGGCGGCATCGCCATCAATGCGGGCACGCTGAAGCTCGGAGACGGCACCACCGGCAGCTGGAGCAACACCCTTGGCCTCACCTACACCGGCAGCGGCACTTTTGAATATGGCGGCATCTCCCTTGGCGGCACGCAGGGGCTGGGCGCGCTCACCCTCACCAGCGGCGGCGGCACGCTGAAAGTGGATGCCCCTGCCTCCGGCATCAATGCGCTCACCTTCACCTCTCTGGCCCCCCCGTCATTTGGCACCGGATTGAACATCCTCTCGCCTGCCAGCACCAGCGTCACGATCACCGGCAGCGCCAACACCAACGGCATCCTGGACCCGCGCATCATTTACAACGGGGCCGACTATGCCGCCTCCACCTCCGGCCTCATCGGTGCGGCGGCCACCACCACGGCCACCAGCAGCCTCACAGCAGGAAATACCACGCCCTACCTCATTGGTGACAACTTTTCCCAAACCGCCTCCGCCATCATCAATGCAGGCCTGAAATTCACCAGCAGCTACACCCTGACCATCAGCAACGGCGTGCTGCTCACGATCAACAACGGCACCAACACCGCTGGCGGCATCCTCGTCAGCGGCGGTGCGGCGGATGTGATCGCCGACGGCGGCGGTGCCACCGGCCTGAGCACTGGCGGCAGCGGCGACCTCGTGATCTACACCGCCACTGCGGCTGACAGCCTGACGCTCCAGGTGCCGGTGACCAGCAGCACCACGGGCGGCGTGACCAAGAATGGCGCAGGCTCACTGACCCTGTCCGTGGCCAGCGCCTACACCGGAGCTACCAGCATCAATGCAGGCACCTTGATCCTCGGCAATTCCCAGTCTCTGAGCACCTCCGCCGCCACCGTGCAGGTGGGCGGTGTGCTGGACCTCAACGGCCAGCTGGCCGCCAATGCCGTGACACTGAACGGCACCGGCATCAGCAGCGGCGGCGCGCTGATCAACAACAGCGGCACCGCAGCCACCATCGGAGCGCTCACGATTGGTCTGGGGAATGGCACCGGCGGCATCGGGGCCAGCATTGGCGGCAGCGGCAGCATCACCTCCACGGGCGTGCTCACGGGAGACAATCTTCTCGTCAAGACCGGCACGGGCACCGTGACCTTTGGCAACAATGGCGGCACCGCGCTGGCCAGCACGCGTGTGGGCACCACGCGCATCGACTCAGGCACCCTGCGCATCAGCAATTCCACCTCCGCCCTCGGCACCTCCTCTGCGGCCATCATTCTCAATGGCGGTGCGCTCAGCCTCGGCAGCACGGCCTCCGTCGTGGCCTATCCCGTCTATGTCACCGCCAGCTCGGCCATCGTCTCGGATGTCTTCACCGCAGGCGCGGGCCTCACGCACACGCTGGGCGCTCTCACCATCGGCACGCAGACGCTCACCATCACCGCCGGCAGCAATGTCACCACCGCCAGCACCAATGCAGGCGTCACCTTCGGAGCCACCTCCCTGCTGGGAAATCCCACCTTTGATTTGCAGAGCCCCACCACCGCCACCAGCGGCACGACCACACTCACCCTCGGGGCCCTGAGCGATCTCGGCGTGGCACGGACGCTGACCTTCACCAATTCCGGCACCTCCTCCATCAACAGCGTCGTCACTCTCGGCACGGCCATGGTCAGCCTCATCGATGGCACCGTGGTGAATCTCAATGCAGGCAGCAGCGCAGGAGTGACGCTGAACCTGAACGTCGCCGCCGCCCTGGGCACGCTGGTCCAGGTGAACATCGGCGCCAGCAGCATCCTCAATCTCGGCGCGGCACAGACCATCGCCTCCCTTTCGGGCAGCGGCAAAGTCACGGGTGCCTTTGCACTGACCGTGGGAAATCCCAACAGCGGCTCGCCCTTGAGCACCACCTACTCCGGTGTGCTCGGCTTTGGCGGTGTGGGCACCAGCTTGATCAAAAACGGCCTCGGCACGCTGACCCTGACCGGAGCCAATGCCTACACCGGCAGCACTACCGTGACCCTCGGCATCCTCCAGCTGGGCGGCAGCAGCGCCCTGGGAGCCTCCTCCGGCGTAACCATCAGTGCAGGCGGCACGGTGGATCTCAATGGATACAGCACAGACCGGAGCTTCACCTCAGTAAACGGCGCGGGCTTCAACAACGGCGGCGCCATCATCAACAGCAGCTCCACCACCGGCACCATCACCGGAGCCGTGGCGGTGGCCACTGCCTCCGACATCGGCGGCTCCGGCAACATCGCCATCGTCAACACCACCGGCGTGACCGGCAGCGGACAGATCACCAAGATTGGCAGCGGCACGGTGACGATCACCGACACCAATGCGAGCACGAGCGTCTCGCGCACGGCGGCCAATCAAATCAATGCCGGCACCCTGCGCCTGGAGTCCACCTCCAACACCACGGCCATCAGCCCGCTGGGCACCAGCGGCGGATGGACGCTCAATGGCGGCACGCTAAGCCTGGGCTTCAACACCGCCAACAACCTGATGACGGGAACCATCACCCTCAATGCCAATGCCACCATCATCACCGACGTGGCCACGCTGAACAACGCCGCCGTGACCCAGACGATGGGCGGCATGGTGGTGAACAACAACAGCACGCTCACCGTGCAGACCGGCGGCAATGTGGCGGCCGGTGGCACGCAGGGGCTCACGCTGGGCTCCGTAACGCTCAACGGCAATGTCACCTTTGACGTGCAAAACTCCGCCACTGCCACCACCAAACTGACCCTCGGTGCATTCACAGATGTGGCCGTCGCCCCGCGCACCATCACCTTTACCAATACCGGCACCGCCTCCACCAACAGCCTCGTGACCCTGGCCTCAACCACCGGCAGCCTGGTGGATGGCACGGTGGTGAATCTGAACAGCGGACCCAATGCAGGGGTGACACTGAACGTCGTCACCGCCGTCACAGCCCTCGGCTCCCTGGCGCAGCTCAATGTCAATGGCAGCAGCATTTTCACCGCAGGCATCTCCGGCATCGTGCTCGGCTCCCTCTCAGGCAACGGCACGGTGAATGCCAGCACCGCCGCCACGCTGACCATCGGCAGCGTGAGCAGCAGCACGGTGCTCAGCACCGAATTCACCGGCACGCTCGGCAACGGCACCGGCACGCTGGCGCTGACCAAAAACGGCCTGGGCACGCTCACCCTCAGCGGGGCCAATTCCTACTCCGGCGCCACCATCGTGACGCTGGGTGTCCTGAAGCTCAACAGCGCCACCGCCCTGGGAGCCACCACAGGTGTGACCATCAGCGCAGGCGGCACGATGGACCTTAATGGCCAGAGCACCGACCGCAACTTCAGCTCCATCAGCGGCTACGGCCAGGGCGGCCTCGGCGCCATCACCAACAGCAGCACCACCACGGCCACCATCACCGGCACCACTGTGCTGGGAGCCGTGGCCAAAATCGGCGGCACGGGAAACATCACAGTCAGCAACACCGGCGGCCTCACGGGCAACGCGCTGCTGACCAAGTATGGCTCCGGCACGCTCACCTTCATCACCACCACAGCCAGCGCACGCAGCGGGGCCAATCAGATCGATGCCGGCACGCTGCGCCTGCAGGCGGCCACGGCGCTCACCAGCATCGGCACCGGGGCCATGGCCCTGAATGGCGGCACGCTCAGCCTGGGCTACGATGCCGGGGGCACCGTCGGCGGTGTGGTGAATGTGCTGGCAAACTCAACCATCATCGCAGACCGCGCCAGCGCAGGTGCGGGCGGCTTTGCCCTCACCCTGGGCGCGCTCACCATCGGCAGCAACACCCTCACCGTGCAGGCTGGCGGCAATGTGACCAGCGGCACGATCGGCCTGACGCTGGGCGCCGTGAGCCTCGGCGGCCCCTCCATGCAGGGCGGAAACCCGGTCTTTGACGTGCAGGGCACCGCCAGCGCCACCACCACGCTGACGCTGGGAGCCATCACCGATCAGGTCATCGCAGCACGCTCCCTCACCTTCCAAAACAGCGGCACCGGAGCCAGCACCGTCACCCTCACCGCCGCAGCCACCAGTCTGGTGGATGGCACGGTGGTCACGCTGGCCAGCACCGGCAGCGCGGTTACGGTAAACTTAAATGCCGCAGGCGCGCTCGGCAGCTTTGCCCAGGTGACCGTGGGCAGCGGCAACACGCTTTCTCTCGGTGCGGCGCAGACCATCGCCTCCCTCAATGGCGCGGGCACGGTGACTGCCTCGATCGACACCCTCCTCACCCTTGGCAATCTCCTCAGCCCCACCGTGAGCGACTCCACCTTCAACGGTGTGCTCTCCGGCAGCGTGTCACTCTCCAAGACCGGCTCCGGCAGCCTGACTCTCGGCGGCTCCACCTCCAACACCTACTCCGGCTCCGCCGGCACGGTCATCACCAGCGGCACGGTCATCCTGGCCAAGACCGGCGGCGCCATCGCCATCCCGACCAATCTCACCCTCGGCTCCGTCAATGGCAACAACGGCACGGCATCGCTTCAGACCAATGGCGGCAATGAGATCGCCAGCACCGCCACCGTGACCATCAATGCAGGCTCCTCCATGAATCTGAACGGCTACAATCAGGCCATCGGCAATCTGAATGGCACACCCGGCAGCACCATCGTCAACAACGCAGCCAGCACCAGCGCCACACTCACCATCGGCTCCAATGACGCCACGGGTGGCCAATACCTCGGCACCATCGCCGACAACTCCGGCAGCGGCGGCACGATGGCCCTGACCAAGACTGGCGCAGGCAGCAGCCTCATCGGCGGATGGAACACCTACAGCGGAGCCACTCTCGTGCAGGGCGGCACGCTGCAGGTGGGCAGCGCTGGCGTGGGCAGCACCGGCACGGGAGCCGTCACTGTGCAGAGCGGTGCCACGCTGCTGGGCACCGGCACCGTGCAGGGCTCCAGCTTTACCGCGCTCAACGGCTCCACCGTGCAGGCGGGAGATGCCGCCGCTGCCAGCAGCTTTGGCACGCTGACCTTCGCCCCGGCCGCAGGCTCCGGCGTCATCGACTTCCAGGCAGGCAGCACGATCGTCCTCAATCTCAATCCCGGCGGCACCTCCGACCTGCTCAACATCGTGGGCACTGGCAGCAACACTCTCCTCTTCAATGGCAACATCACCATCACCGCCCCTGGGTTCACCCCCACAGGCGCTGCGGTGTTTAATCTCATCGACTGGTCCGGCCTCACCTCCAGCCCCACCTTTGACAGCCGCTTCACCTACATCGGCGCGCTCTATGGCAATGGAGACGAGGCTGTCGGCTTTGATTTGCCGGACATCTCCAGCTCCGGCCTCTACTGGGACATCAGCAACTTCACCGTGGACGGCACCATTGCCATCGTGCCTGAGCCCTCGCGCTGGATGCTGCTGGGCATGAGCCTTGGCCTGTGCCTGATGCGCCGCCGCCGGAGGGGGCACGACACCGCTGTCACGCCCATGGGGACAAAGGATGAGCAACTGCACAATTAGGGTCTCCTTTGCGCAAAAAAGGGTCGGCATGTACGGCTGCATGGTCCCGCACATGCTTAGTCCAGAGGGGCCGAAAACATGTCCCCCATGCCCCGCCCTTCCATCCCTCATCATCGCACACTCGTCTTTGTCTTGATGCTCGCCGCCCTGGCCATGCCGGGGAGGAGTACCGCCGCCTCAAGCCTGACCTGGGACGCGGACGGAACCGCAGGCGGCAGCACCGGCGGCACGGGCACCTGGAGCACGTCCGCCGCTCTCTGGAACAAATCCGGCACCATGATCTCGTGGGTGAATGCCAACAGCGACATCGCCATCTTTGGCGGCACCGCAGGCACCATCACTCTCGGAGAGGCCATCACGGCAGGCGGCCTGACTTTCAATTCCGACGGCTACACGCTGGCGGGCAATGGCAACACGCTGACCCTCGGCGGCAGCGTGACTGTGACCAACGCCAGTCAGCAGGCCCTGATCCAGGCCAATCTGGCCCTGGCTGCCGCCACCACCTTCACCGGCTCGGGAAACCTGACCTTTGACACCGGCTACAACATCACCGGCGGCGGCTTCGGCGTTTCCAAGACCGGCACAGGCACGCTCAATCTCGCAGGCAGCATCACCGACGCCGGCACGCTGACCATCAGCGGCGGCACCACCAATCTCTCAGGCAGCTACACACGCGCCACCTACTCCAACGCCGCCGGCCTCTCTGTGACCAGCGGCACGCTGAATGTGACCGGCACGCTGGGCTCCTCCGCCGCCAATCCCCTGGGGCAGACCGCCTTCTCCGGCGGCAGCACCACCAATTTCTCCGGCACGGCGTATCTTTCCGGCTCATCCGCCACCTTCCGCGTGGGGGAAGGCACCAGCGCCACCGTGAATGTCACCGCAGGCACGCTGACCATCGGCACCAGTTCAGGCGGCTTTGTGCTGGGGCGCAGCAGCACCTCGGGCACAGGTTTTATGAACATCTCCGGCGGCACGGTCACTGTGGCCAGCAGTTCCAATGTGATCCGCATCGGCGCAGGCTACTCGGACACCGAGAGCAGCGGGGCCAGCGTCATGACCCTCTCCGGCACCGGAGTGTTTGACAGCGGCACCTCCACCGGAAACATCCTGCTCGGCTCAAACCTCAGTGGAAACACCACCAGCTCCGGCACCCTCAATCTGGACGGCGGCACCCTGTCCACCCTCCGCACCATCACGGGCGGACTCTACGGAGCTTCGATCTTCAACTTCAACGGCGGCACGCTCAAGGCCAATGGCACCACCCTGACGCTGAGCACCACCCTGACCACCGTCAATGTGCGCAATGGCGGCGCGGTGATCGACACCAACGGCTTCAACGTCACCATCGCCAGGGCGCTGGCTCATTCCAGCATCGTCGGAGACAATGCCACGGACGGCGGCCTGACCAAGATGGGCCTGGGAACGCTGACCCTGTCCGGCACAGATGCCAACACCTACACAGGCCTGACCCTGATCAGCGCAGGCGAACTGGACCTCTCCAAAACAGCGGGCCTCAATGCGACGATCTCAGGCGCCATCACCATCGGCGATGGCACCACCACGGCCATCCTGAAGCTCATCAACAGCGACCAGATCGCGGACACGAGCCTGATCACACTCAATGGCAGCGGCGCAAACGCGGGCATCTTCCGTCTGAACAACAAGAGCGAAACCATCGGCGGCCTCGGCAGCACAGGCGGTGCAGGCATTGTGGAAAATGAATCTGGCAGCACGGGCACAGGCACGCTCACGCTCAGCGTCGCCTCAGGTGCGCAGAGCTTCAGCGGCACGCTGCGCAATGGCGATGGCACCGGCACGGATGGCACTCTCTCCCTGGTCAAGACGGGCGGCGGCACGCAGACTCTCAGCGGCACAAACACCTACACCGGCACGACGACGGTCAGTGCCGGGACCCTGATCCTCAGCGGCACCAGCACCTATGCCGGCAGCCTGACGGTCAGCGGTGGCATGCTGACGCTGAGCAGCGGCAACACCTTCTCCAGCACCACGGCCGTCAGCGGAGGCACGCTGCTCGTCAGCAGCGCCAGCACCTTCACCGGTGCCGTCACGATCAGCGCGGGCGGCCAGCTGACACTGAACAGCGCCAGCACCTTTGGCAGCACCATCACGATCGCCGCAGATGGCACGCTGCAGTTTGGCGTCAGCGGTGCCATCTCCTCCAGCTCCACCCTCATCCTGAATGGTGCGGCCGGGAGCGGTCCGGCCACACTTTCGCTTAATGGGTTCAACTGGACCTCCGCCGCCATCACTTTCTATGATGCCACGTCCGCAGCCACCAGCCGGGGCGTCATCAGCATCGGCAACGGCGGCACGCTCACGCTGGGCGGTACGGTCACCGTCAGCAGCACCGGCACCCCTCTCGGCGCACAGATCACCGGCGGCACGCTGGATCTCGGCGCTGCCACGCGCAGCTTTGCCATCAATGACAGCAGCAATGCCGCGCACGATCTCACCATCTCATCCGCTATCACCTCGGTGGCGGGCGCTTACGGCATCATCAAAACCGGCATGGGCAATCTGCTGCTCAGCGGCGGTGTAAACATCGCAGGCGGCGTCACCGTCTCCGGCGGCGTGCTGGAGATCGCAGGCTCGTTTACCAATGGCGCCAGCACCACCAGCGTGGGGGCGGTGTCTGCGCCAGGCATGCTGCGGCTGAGCACCGGAGCCGACTACTCGACCTCGACGCTCGCCATCGGCAGCAGTGCAGGTTATCAGGGATCCACCGTCGTCAGCGGCGGCACACTGACGCTCACCACCACCAACACACAGGCGGGCATCCTCCTTGGAGGCGCCGGCTACGGCGGCCTGTTCCTGTCCTCAGGGACCATCAACACCAAGCGCGTGGACTCCGGGGACGGCACCACCACCGCCTCCATCGCAGTCATGCAGGTCAGCGGCGGCACGCTGAACACCTCCAACTACATCATGTTTCGCAACGAGCGCTGGGAGTTCACCGTCACAGGCGGCCAGGTGCTGCGCAGCGGAGATGCCATCGCGCTGGGCTTCCGCAGCGGCGGCACTTCAGCCACGGCCACCACCACCGCGCAGGGAGTCATGACCATGGCGGGTGGAGTGGTGAACAACGCAGGCTACAACATCACCACGGCCCAGCAGAACAACAACACCGCCCTCGGCACCACCTATCTCAACCTCGACGCCGGCACCCTGATCAACAACCAGATCGTGCACTACAACAGCACAGGCGCCGCCAACAACACCGTCGTCAACTTCAATGGCGGCACCCTGCAGGCTGGAGCAAACACCACCGCCTTCATCACCGACAGCGGCACCGGCGGCACGGGCACGCTGACCGCTTATGTCAACGGCGCCTTCGGCTCCTTCAGCGGAGGTGCGGTCATCAATACAAACACCTTCAATGTCACCATCCCCATCGCCATGAACGCCCCCACTGGAAACGGCGTCATGAGCATCGCCGTGAGCAGCGGCGGCAGCGGCTACTATGGCGCGCCCTATGTGGAGATCAGCGGCGGAGGCGGCACCGGAGCCACGGCTTATGCCAACGTGGATCTCGATCCCTCCAGCCCCACCTATGGCCAGCTGCTCAGCATCACCATCAGCAATCCGGGCGTGGGCTACACCTCCACACCCACCGTGGCGCTGCTCGGCGGTGGCGGCAGCGGCGCCGCACTCGGCACGATCACGACAGCGGCCAACACCTCCGGCGGCCTGACCAAAAACGGCCTCGGCACACTCACGCTCTCAGGCTCTGCCGCCAACACCTTCACTGGAGACTCCACCATCACGGCAGGAGAGGTGGACCTGGCCAAAAACACCGGCGTCACCGCCATCGCTGGAAACATCACCGTGGGAGATGGCAGCGCATCCGCAGTATTAAAACTCATCAACAGCGAGCAGATCGCCGACACGAGCGTGGTCTCCTTCAATGGCAGCGGTGCCAGTGCCGGAGTCCTGCGCCTCAACAACCTGAGCGAAACCATCGGCGGCCTCAGCAGCACCGGCGGTGCAGGCATCGTGGAAAACGAATCCGGCAGCGCCGCCACCGGCACTCTCACCGTCAATGTCGCCTCCGGCACGCAGACCTTCGGCGGCACGCTGCGCAATGGTGATGGCACAGGCACGGACGGCACTCTCGCCATTGTCAAAACCGGCGCGGGCACCCAGGTGCTCAGCGGCGCAAACACCTACACCGGAGCCACCACGGTCAGCGCAGGCGTGCTGCAGATCGGCAGCAGCGGCGCGGGCACCACCGGCACGGGAGCGGTGACCGTGCAGAGCGGCGGCACGCTCACCGGCACCGGCATCGTGCAGGGCACCAGCTTCACCGCCGCCAGCGGTTCCACCGTGCAGGCGGGAGATGGCACCGCGCAGGCAAACTACGGCACGCTGACCTTCACACCCGCATCCGGCTCAGGTGCGATCAATTTCCAGTCCGGCAGCACGATCATCCTCGGCATCAATCCCGGCGGCACCTCGGACCTGCTCAACATCATCGGCACCGGCACCAACACCCTGCTCTTCAATGGCAACCTCACCATCACCGCCACGGCCTTCACGCCCACCGCACCGGCGGTTTTCAATCTGCTCGACTGGACCGGCCTTTCCGCCTCACCCACCTTTGCCAGCCGCTACACCTCCACAGGACTCCTTCTGGGAAATGGCGATGAAGCCACCGGCCTCGACCTGCCCGACATCTCCGGCTCCGGCTTCTTCTGGGACATCAGCAGCTTCACCACCAACGGCTCCATCTCCATCGTTGCCGTGCCCGAGCCTTCACGGCTGCTGCTGATGGGATTGGCGCTCGTGCTGATGATCAGCAGACGCAAGCGCTAACACCCATGGCTGACGCAGCGCCCCCTCTTGTTTCAATCATTCATCCTACGGGGCTCACGCGCAGCCTGCGCAGACTGTAAAAGGGTGCGGCTGATTCCGTGATGCGCCGCGCCCCAGCCTTGCGCCTGGGGCCAAAGAGCTCGCGCTGCGCCTCAAAGATGCCTTCCACAAACTCCTGGCTGCCCAGCGCCACGCCATCCGTGAAATAACGCACGCGCAGGCGTACGAGTTCGGCGGTGCTGAGCTTTCCTTTCTCAGCCAGCACGGTGCGGGCGGTTTCGGTGCTGAGGCCGCGACGCACGACGTTTTCGTTCTGCGCGTCCTTCACCTCGCGGCCATCAGTGTGCAGCAGGCAGCGGTAGGCTTCGGCGGCAGAGGCGCTTTTCCAACCGTCCACGGGTTTGCCCAGGGCTTTGCAGAGTCCGCGCTGCGCACGGCGGCTGCCGCCGAGGGCTTCGGCGTAGCCACACCAGCGGTAGTCTTTCGGATCTTTGACCAGACCAGCACGCACGGGGTTGAGATCAATGTAGGCGGCCATGGTGCGCAGGGCTTCGCCTTTGCCTTCGACGAGCACGCTTTTAAAGCGGTCCATCCAGAGTGTACCACGCCGGCCACGGCGTTTGTTGAACCAGCGGCTGAAGCGCTCTTTGATTTCTTTGACGAAGAGGGAGAGATCGCAGAAGCGCTTTTTCAGAGCCTCGATTTTTTGGTCGGCCAGGATGGCCATGCCGCGCTGACGGAGGTCGGCGAGTTCATCGCGCAGGAGGCCGAGGTAGGTCTTGCTGTAGAGGATGCCGAGGTGCTGGAAGAGCTTGGATTCGCCATCGGGTCCGTCGAAGCGTTCCAGCCAGGTCCTCTTGTGGGGCACTTCGGCGAGGAGGTGGAAGTGATTGCCCATGAGGCAGTAGGTCACGATCTTGATGCCTGAGAACTCGGCCATGCGCCAGATGATGCGGCGCAACGCCTCCTTCTCGACGTCATCGAACCAGATCTCGCCGCCGCAGGTGCGGGACATGACGTGGTAACAGTAGGACTCAAAGGGTCCCTTGCCGAGGATGCGCTTGCGGCCGCCGGACCAGGACCGCGCGGCAGGATAGAGGCCGGTTTTGGCATTCACACCGACGAGCTGCTCCTCAAGCGGGAGGGACTGGGGATGAGAGGATTGGGCGGGTTGCATGGCGGGAGGGTGGGTGAAGTTTGAGAGAAATCAATCAACTAAATGCCTGGCATCTTTTTTTATGGCAGCCGCAGAGGAGAGCAAGCACCGCGATGGAGCGCGGGTGACGCTAAGGGAGGTGATGGTGAAGGCCGGTGCGCCGGAAGCATGGCTGCCGGAGGACGGGAAGGTGAAGCATGAGATGCCGAAGTCGGTGCCGAAGGGGCTGCCGAAGCCGAGCGGATCGTGATTGAACCCTGCTGCTGGGGATGGCTTTCGCCAGAAAGGCTGCGGAGCGAGGAATTTTTTTATTAATCAGGCTGCTCGCGTTTAGATTAGAGGGAACAGGAGTCGCGCTACCCCAGAGGGGTGACCCGCAGCCTGCGGAGGGTGTAGAACGGCGCAGTGGATTCGGTGAGGCGGCGGGCTCCGTTTTTGCGGCGGGGGCCAAAGAGTTCGCGCTGGGATTCGAAGATGCCTTCCACAAATTCTTTACTGCCGAGAGCGAGGCCGTCGGTGAAGTAGCGCACGCGCAGGCGTACGAGTTCGGCGGTGCTGAGCTTTCCTTTCTCGGTTAGCACAGCACGGGCACTTTCTGTGCTGACACCATGGCGGATGATGTTTTCGTTTTGGGCGTCCTTCACCTCGCGGCCATCAGTGTGCAGCAGGCAGCGGTAGGCTTCGGCGGCAGCGGCGCTTTTCCAGCCGTCCACGGGTTTGCCCAGGGCTTTGCAGAGGCCGCGCTGGGCACGGCGGCTGCCGCCGAGTGCTTCGGCGTAGCCGCACCAGCGGTAGTCTTTCGGATCTTTGACCAGACCAGCACGCACGGGGTTGAGATCAATGTAGGCGGCCATGGTGCGCAGGGCTTCGCCTTTGCCTTCGACGAGCACACTCTTGAAGCGGTCCATCCATAGCGTGCCGCGCCTGCCTCGCCGTTTGTTGAACCAGCGGCTGAAGCGCTCTTTGATTTCTTTGACGAAGAGGGAAAGATCGCAGAAGCGCTTTTTGAGAGCGTCGATTTTTTGATCGGCCAGGATGGCCATGCCGCGCTGGCGGAGGTCGGCGAGTTCGTCGCGCAGGAGGCCGAGGTAGGTCTTGCTGTAGAGGATGCTGAGGTGCTGGAAGAGCTTGGATTCGCCGTCGGGCCCGTCAAAGCGTTCCAGCCAGGTCCTCTTGTGCGGAACCTCGGCGAGGAGGTGGAAGTGATTGCCCATGAGGCAGTAGGTGACGATCTTGATGCCGGAGAACTCGGCCATGCGCCAGATGATGCGGCGCAACGCCTCCTTCTCGACATCATCGAACCAGATCTCGCCGCCGCAGGTGCGGGACATGACGTGGTAACAGTAGGACTCGAACGGTCCCTTGCCGAGGATGCGCTTGCGCCCGCCGGACCAAGAACGCGCGGCAGGATAGAGACCTGTTTTGGCATTCACACCGACGAGCTGCTCCTCAAGCGGGAGGGACTGGGGATGAGAAGATTGGGCGGGTTGCATGGCGGGAAAGTGGGTGAAATTTGAGCGAAATCAATCGACTAAATGCCTGGCATCTTTTTCCCTTGCTCGGCTACAACGTCCACAGTGGTGTGTCCTAAGGTTTTGACAAGCGGGCTGATCGGGCTGGCACGTTTGGAGGGTCAGGGCGCTCGCCCGTCAGGGCCTCTGCTCAGAGGAGCTTGTTTGTGCGCTTTCATTTTTTTGTTCGGTTGGCGTGGTGCTCGCTGTGGGTAGTCCTATGCTTTTTCGAAACTCAACAAAGTCTTCTATGCAGTGAAGGTAACTCTCTGGTGGTTCTTTGATATCCACTCCTGTCAGATAAATTATTGCTCGCCATATGATTGGAGAATCGGCTGAAGGCTCCATTCGAAGAGAGTTAGCATCATCTGCTCGCATTGCGCTACTAGCGTAGCTGGCGATTTCTTCGCGACTTCTAGAGCCCGACTCCAGGTCAGCAAACGCTTTTTGAATATCTTGTAGAGTGACAATCATGGCTACCATTTACCAATGTAATTACTGTTCGCGTCAAAACGATAATGAACCTTAGGGCCGCCAGTTTCTGGACGCACCTGCCTGACTATTCCTGCGTGATCGACAGTTTCGTGCCAAGTGCGAGTAGCGTTCGTACTCGGGTCCCACTCTCTCACAAGTCGTCGACCAGCCATTGCACCAGGTGTTCTCGCTGGATCAACATTGCCATAGTATCGTATTCTACCATTTTCCAGGGTTTTTGAACCTGCTGCACCATATTTTTCCAACTGGGCTAAGTGCCTATTGAGCTGCGCCCCTTGGAGTGATGTCCCAGCCCTGAGAAAATTTGCAGATCCCCGCAATACAAAAAAACCTGCCGCAAGAAGTTTTGCACCGACCAGCTGATTAGTTCCCTCTGTAACCATTACTCGACTCACTGTGTCCACTGCATTCACTGACGGATGGTTTGCCGCCTTTCCCCACGCATCCAGAACATGACTGGTGTCTCTTTCAACAGTAGACGCGGTTTTTTTGGCCGAAGCACTTGGAGTGGCCAAACCGTATTTTTCGGCAGGTTCCCATGTACTGCCCGTCGAGTCGCCTTTGTAACCCGTTAGATGATGCAGAATCGGATTGGTGTCATAGTGATGCACTTCCACATGCTCTGTACCGTTGATTTTTGATATCAAAGGTTTCGAATGATTTTGGGGATCGGCTTCAATCCTTCGGAACCCCTTTCCACTTTTATTCCGCCAGTAGTGCCTCATTTCAGCCAAGCCATCAGGATCAAACCCCGTCCACGGATTCTGTTTGACATAGGCATAGACATTGGGGCCGTCCACAAACCCCGCTGGGTCGCGGGCCGTCCACACGCCGGTTTCCAGGTCGCGGTAGCGGAACCCCTCATTGAGCAGGCCGGTGGGGTCTTCGTCTTTGCTGTTGCCACGCTGTTTATCCACGTTGTTTCCGGTTTCCTGCGTGCGGCGACCGTAGGCTTCGTAGCTGGCGGTCCAGGTGAGGGCTGCGCTGCTGTCTGACTGAGCCACGACGTCGCCTCGGCCGTTGCTGAGAGAGTACTTCACCACCGGGACGGTTGTGCTACCATCGCTGCGCATCGAGTAGAGCATACCGCCTACGCCGCCGCCCATGTCGGGGCCCCGGGTGTACTCCACCGTGGGCGTGGATGGCATGGCGCCTCCGTTATTTTCATACTCCGCCAGGCTCAGCCCCCCGGCGAAGACGATGGCGGTCTGTATTTGCTCCACTCCGGAAACCATCTTGTGCGTGCCGATGCGCCGCGTGCGGTAGTCGTAGTCATAGGCGTACTGCGTGATGCCGTCGGGCATGGTGACGCTGCTGAGGCGGCCCTGCGAGTCCCACGCGTAGCTGGTGGTGCCGCTGGCGGCGGGCGGTGGATTGATGCCTGCGCCTGCGCTGCCGGTGATGGTCTGCGAGGTGCGGTTGCCATCGACGTCGTAGCCCAGGCTGGCGCTCTTGAGCAGGGTGCCGTCTGCGCTGCGCTGAGACCAGGTGGTGAGCTGGTTGGCCGCGTTGTAGGTGTAGCTCCACACGCCGGGGTCGGTGCCGCCGCTGACGGTTTTGCTGGTGCGGTTGTTGGCCAGATCATACCCGTAGGTGGTGGCGGTGACGGCTCCGCCGGGCTCGGTGATGGTCTCGGTGGAGAGGCGGTTGTTCCCATCATACGTCATGCCCGTGGTGCGGATGCCTGCGGCGCGGGTGGCGTCTCCGGGCCAGGTCTCCAGCTGCTGCGTCACATTGCCCAGCAGGTCGTGCTGCCAGCTGAACTCGGCGAGCACCTCGCTCTGGCTCATCCCGGTGGTGCGGAACAGGGTGCGGTCCACGAGGCGGCCGAGGGCGTCGTAGGTGTTGCTGCTGGTCTGGCCATTGCCTGCGACGAGGGCGACGGCACGCCCGGCGAGGTCGTAGCCGTAGCGGGTGATGCGCCCGCCTTCGCTGATCATCTCGGGGCGGTTGTGCGCATCGTAGCTGGTCTGCACATAGCGCCCGGTGCCGTAGTAGGTGGCGGTGCGGTTTCCGGCGAGGTCATAGCCGAGGGGGTGGCTCAAGCCGGGGCAGGAATGGCAAAGCGGTGCCAGCAGGTGCAAGACACCTCCCAGGAGGCAAAGCCACCTGCCAAGTCCGCTTTGGCGCAACTTCTTCAACACGCTGCCGATGCTGCCACAGGCCGTCTCGTTGGCCAAGCTGCAATCTCCGCCAATTGCGCATTGAATTCTATAAAACAAATCAGCCGGGCTTGCGCGCCCGGCTGATGAGTGAATCAAACTGTGATGTCTTGGCACTGGTCACGCCTTGGGCGTGTCGGCGGTGCTTTCGGGCAGCTTCGGTGCCTTGATGTAGTCGGTGGGCAGGTCGCCTTTCAGGGCCTTGAGGAAGGTGATGATGGAGGCCGTTTCTTCATCGCTGAGCTGCTTGCCAAGCTGATGCTCGGCCATCTTCCGCACCATCTCTTCCAGCGTCTTGACGGAGCCGTCGTGCAGATATGGGCCGGTCTCGGTGATGTTGCGCAGGCTGGGCACCTTGAAGAAGCCTTTTTCACCTTCGTTCTTGGTCACGTCAGCACGGCCATTGTCCTTGAGGTCGGGCCAGGGCTTCACCACGCCGAGCTTCTGGTACATCATGCCGCCCACGCCCACGCCGTTGTGGCAGGTCACGCAGCCTACCTTGGCAAAGGTGGCAAAGCCCTTCTTCTCCTCGGCGCTGAGGGCCTGCTTGTTGCCCTTCAGGAAGGTGTCCCACTGGCTGGGGGTGAGCAGCTTGCGCTCAAAGGCACCCACGGCCTTGCCGAAGTTGTTGTAGTTCACGGGATCAGCTTCGCCGGGGAAGGCAGCCTTGAAGGCGTCCACATAGCCGGGCATGCTCTTGAGCACCTTGATCACAAAGTCCTCGCTCGGCGCACCCATTTCCACCGGATTGAGCACAGGCCCTTTGGCTTGCTCTTCCACGCTGGGGGCGCGACCATCCCAGAACTGCGCCACATGCAGCGCGGCATTGTACACGGAGGGCGAGCTGCGGCCGCCCAGCTTGCCTTCATGGCCGGGGGAGAAGGGCAGGTTGTCGTTGCCGTATTTGTCCAGGATGTGGCAGGAGTTGCAGGACATCTTGCCGCCTTTGGAGATGCGGGTCTCGTAGTAGAGCTGGCGACCCAGATTGATGCGGGCTTCGGAGAGCTCATTGCTGCCGCTGGCCGCTTCGGCAGGCAGCGGGGAAAACATGGGCAGAAAGGCCTCGGACAGATCCGCCTGCGCAAATGCGGAGGCGGTGCTCAGGCCGATGGCGAGGGCGAGAATGCGTGCGGTGGTATGCATGGGGAGGAATATGATGATAGGGCGGGTGCTGATGCGCGTGCGGTCGATACGTCGTGTATGAGTGGTTGGTTTCAACTGATTGCGCTCTTCCTAATGGCCGGGATGAATTCTCAGCCTCTAAATCAGCTTAAAATTGACGGAAACCAGCGCGGACGTCTAGGCTGAAAGAATGATGACAAAATCTTTTCTCGTCCTGCTCATGGCGGCAGGCGCGGCTCTGGCACAGCAACCCGTGGGTGATGGCAAGGCGGACGACACAGCCGCGATCCAGCATCTGATCGACACCGCAGGCAGCGTCAGGCTGGCCAAAGGCAAATACCGCATCTCCAAGACACTGAAGGTGGACCTCACCAAAACGGGCTACGCCGCCGTGAGCGGAGACGGCACCGCGCAGATCATCATGGCGGCAGCAGGCCCCGCGCTGCATTTCATCGGCACGCATGAGGGCTCCGCCGCTCCAGACTCCTTCAAGCCGCAGGTGTGGGAAAACGAGCGCTCCCCCATGGTGGAGGGCATCGAGATCATCGGCGCGCACGCCGAGGCCGACGGCATCGAATCCACGGGCGTCATGCAGATCACCCTGAGCCGCGTGGTCGTGCGCGAGTGCCGCCACGCGGTGCACCTTTCCGTGCGCAACCGCAATGTACTCATCAGCGCCTGCCACTTCTACCACAATACGGGCATCGGAGTCTTCTATGACAATGTGAACCTCCACCAGTCCAACATCGTGGGCAGCCACATCAGCTACAATGGCGGCGGCGGAGTCGTCTCCGTGGGCGGCAATGTGCGCAATCTCCACATCGGCACCTGCGACATCGAGGGCAACCACGCCAAAGACGGCCCGCCCAGCGCCAATGTCATGCTCGACTCCCGTGGCGGCTCCATCGGCGAGGTGGCCATCACCGGCTGCACCCTGCAGCACACGCACAAGTCGCCCGATTCCGCCAACATCCGCATCATCGGCTCCGGCACGGATGCGTCCCTGCTGCGCCGCGCCGGGCGCGAGCACACCCGCGAGGGCAATGTGACGATCTCCTCCAATGTCTTCAGCGACGTGCAGGTGAATGTGGAGGTGCAGCACTCCCGCGGCGTCACCATCACCGGAAACACCTTCTGGGAGGGCTTCCAGCGCGACCTCATCATCCAGGACAGCGGCAATGTGGTGGTCACCGGCAACAACTTTGACCGTAACCCCCGCTACCTCGTCAATGGCAACGACAACGCCGAAAAAAACGGCCTCCTCATCCAGCGCTGCGAGGACAGCATCATCAGCAGCAACGTCATCAGCGGCGTGTGGAAGCAGCGCGCCGCCGTGGATGTGGAATCCTGCAACCGCATGCAGATCTGCCACAACAGCGTGCTCGACTCCGACGGCATCGGCATCCGCCTGGAGCAGGTGAGCAACAGCCTCATCACCGGAAACCTCATCCAGGACGACCGCGACAAGGAGCAGCGCAGCAAGCTCCCCTCCCTCGAAATCATCGGCGGAAAGAGAAACCTCATCGAGCAAAACATGCTCGGAAACAAATAGTCCGGCGCTAATGGCATGACCACCGCCACCACCACCAGCCTGCTGGCCCGCACCCACGGGCGCATGCTCCGGCACAAGATACGCCAGGGCCTGCGTGAAAACCGGCTGCTCGGCGCCACGGTGGGCGGCTTTCTGGGACTCTACGGCCTGGCGGCCTACCTGCTGGTGGGGCGCGGGCTGGACTTCATCATGAAGCTGCCGCTGGTGGGTCCGCTGCTCACCGAGCGGCTGGTCTTCCTGCTGTTCTTCTTTTTCTTTGTCATGCTCATCGTGTCCAATGCCACCATCACCGGCATGAGCCTCTTCCGGCGCAAGGACATGGAGTGGCAGATAGCCCTGCCGCTGCAACCGCGCAGCCTCGTGCTGTGGAAGACGCTGGAGGGCATGCTCCTCGCCAGCTGGGGCCTCATGCTGCTCAGCACGCCCATCCTCCTGGCCCTGGCGCAGAGCTACAAGGCGGACGCCCGCTTCATGCTGGCCGTGGTGCCCGCGCTGCTGGCGCTCGTCACCATCGCCGCCAATGTCTCCACCTGGCTGCTCATCGCCCTCGTGCTCTGGGCACGGCGCTGGATGTGGAAGCCGCTCGTCCTGCTCCTGGCGGTGCTGCTGATCCAGACGCTGCCTGTATGGCGCACCAGCGTGGACACGCTGAATTCCGGAGATCTCAGCGCCAGCCTGAACCAGATCCTGAAACACACGGAGATCTGCATGCACCCGCTGCTGCCCAGCTCCTGGGTGGCGGAGACCATCCAGGCCGCCGGGCGTGGCATCTATGAGCGCACCGGGTTCTACAATCTCGTGCTGCTGGCCCATGCGCTGATGAGCATCCTCATCACCACCCGTGTGGCCAGCGCAGGCTACTACCCGGCCTGGGACCGCGTCATGAGCGCCGCCCCCGGCGTGCCCGCCAGGCGCAAGACCACCACCACACGCACCGGCCCGGGCCGCTTCAGCCAGTGGATGCGCCGCGTGCTGGGGCTGGACCGCCCCTCCTACGCCCTGCTGGTCAAAGAGGTGCTCACCTTCCGCCGCGAGCCCGTGCAGTGGGGCCAGACAGCCATCGTCTTCGGCCTGCTGCTCATCTATTCCATGAACCTGCGCAGGATGGGCTACGACCTGCAAAATCCCTTCTGGATCACCGTCATCAGCCACCTGAACCTGCTGGTGTGCTGCCTGGCCCTCTCCACGCTCACCACCCGCTTCATCTACCCGCAGTTCAGCCTGGAGGGCCAGCGGCTGTGGATCCTGGGCCTCTCTCCCCTGCCCCTGCACCGCGTGCTGGCGCTCAAGCTCCGTCTCAGCGCCAGCGTGCTCTCCATCATCATGGTGGTGCTGGTCGTCACCTCCGGCGTCTCCCTGGGCCTGCCCGGCCAGCGCATCCTCTTTTTCAGCGCCTCCATCTTCATGATGAGCTACGGCCTCACCTCCCTGGCCCTCAGCCTCGGCGCCCTGGTGCCGAATTTCCGCGAGTCCAACCCCGCCCGCATCGTCTCCGGCTTTGGCGGCACCGTCTGCCTCATCGCCAGCTTTGTGTACATCGTCGGTGGCATGACGCTCCTGCTCATCCCCTCCTGGCAAAACCTGCGGCAGGACGCCGTCACCCTCATGCAGTATGACAACCGCCTGGAGCTCGCCGCCCTGGCCGGCCTTTGCCTGCTGACCGCCCTCTTTGGGGGCATTCCCTACTTTTTCGCCAAAAAACAGACGAAAAATCTGGAATATTTAAGGTATCTGTAGTATCAGCGTGCTGGAAATAATTTCCAGCACGTCCCATGATCACCCGCAAAGCGCCTGCTCTCGCCACAGCCTCTGGCCCTCAAGAGGAGAATTATCTGGTCTTCGAAGATGCTCCAGAATTTATGGAAGATCACACCCAGACTACTTCGCTGGAAAACGTGGACTCCAAGGTGAAAGCCGCTCAGGAGCAGCTCCTGGAGCTGCGCCGCCAGCAGGAGGAGATCGAGCGCCAGAAGCAGCACCTGGAAGCCCTGCGCGTGAAGCAGGAGCGCTTCGTGGCCGGCAAGCGCGAGCTCATGGACAAGATCAGCCGCTCCGCCAGCCTCGTGGAGCGTGAGCTCTATGACGCCCAGAAGCGCGTGGAGGAGTTTGCCCTGACGCACGATGAGTTCCGCCGCCATCTGGAAATTTTGAAATCGCTCCAGCCTGAGAAGTGGCACCGCGCCCAGGTCAGCGAAGAGCTGGACAATGCCCTGGCCGCCATCGAAGACGCCGAAAACGGCTACGCCAAAGGCATCCGCCGCCTGCACGCCATGGGCCCGCAGGAGCCCATCTCCACTGGCTCCTCCAGCATGGACGAGGGCGGCGTCTCCGTGGCAGCCCCCTCCTATTTCGCTCCCGAGGCCGATGACCTCAAGACCTGGATGCGCCGTGGCTTTGCCTTCACCCTGCCCCTCATGGGCACCGTGATCGTGGCCATCGTGCTCATCCGCCTGATGTTCTGATCTCTGCCGCCTGGCAGAGTGTCTGATTCCACCCCGTCTTCAAATCCTTCCGCTGCACGCCTATGTCACTGTTTTCCGGCAATCGCAAAGTGCGCTCCCGCCGCGCCAAATCTGCTCAGGAACAACTGAAGCAGGAGGAATCCCCCAAGCGCAAAAGCCGCCAGCTGGCCCGCCGCTCTGATGAGCTCAGCGACCAGATCCAACGCCTGGAGTGCTTCATCACCGACGCCCCGCGTCTCAAGAGCAAGCACCGTTTGGAAAACATCAACATGGTGCCGCCGATGGAGCTCCCCTCCCCAGCTCCTCGTGGCAAGCGCCGCGTCCCCATCGCCCAGCAGCGCGCCCGTCGCAGCGTCCAGTTCCGCATGCTCACCGAGGGCCTGATCGTCCTCGGCTCCATCGCCGCCGTAGTAGGCTGGCTGAATCAGTGGTTCCACCTCTGGCGCTGAGAAAGCACCGGCCGGGATCACACGACACAAAAAAATCCAGCTGATGACCAGCTGGATTTTTTATTGCCCGGTTGCAGCGCAACCGGGCTGAAGATCTGTCACAAAGCCGACGATTACAGCTTGCCCCAGCGCTTGAGCAGTGTGGTGGCCATGTCGGCAGGAGAGTCGGAAACCGCGATGCCGCACTCGGCAAGAATGCGCTTCTTGGCGGCAGCGGTGTCGTCTGCGCCGCCGATGATGGCACCGGCGTGGCCCATGCGGCGGCCTGCAGGAGCGGTGGCTCCCGCGATGAAGGCGGCGATCGGCTTCTTGCAGTTGTCCTTGGCCCAGCGTCCGGCTTCCACTTCGGCATTGCCGCCGATTTCACCGATCATGATGATCGCTTCGGTTTCCGGATCGTCGTTGAACATCTTCAGCACGTCGAGGTGGTTGGTGCCGTTCACGGGGTCACCACCGATGCCGACGCAGGTGCTCTGGCCGTAGCCGCGGGTCGTGAGCTGCCACACAGCCTCATAGGTCAGGGTGCCGGAGCGGCTGACCACGCCCACATTGCCACGCTTGTGGATGTAACCAGGGGCGATGCCGATACGGCAGCCGCCATGAGATTTCTCGCCGTGGCCAGGGGTCACCAGGCCGGGGCAGTTCGGACCGATCAGTCGGGTCTTGCTGCCCTTCATGGCGGCCTTGACCTTGATCATGTCATTCACAGGGATGCCTTCGGTGATGGCCACCACGAGATCGAGGCCAGCATCCACACCTTCGAGGATGGCGTCTGCAGCAAAGGGAGGCGGCACAAAGATCACGCTCACCGTGGCACCGGTCTCACGGGCTGCTTCGGAGACGGTGTCAAACACCGGCACCTTCTTGCCGCTGTGCTCAAAGACCTGACCACCCTTGCCCGGGGTCACACCCGCCACGAGCTGCGTGCCGTAGTCGATGGATGCCTTGGCATGGCGGGAGCCGAAATCTCCGGTGATGCCTTGAACAAGAATGCGGGTGTCAGTTTCAACAAGAATGGCCATCGGGATGAGTCGGTAAGGGGTTTGGGGGCGTAAAAGCGCCGCATCATAGGAGTGTGCTCCGCTGCGTCAAGGCGGCGAGACGGAATAATCTCACAGCAGCAGCCAGAGCTTGGGCAGAAACACCATCAGCCCTACGCCTAGCGCTCCCAGCGCCGCCATCAGCACTGCACCCGCCGCAGCATCCTTCGCACGGCGGATGGCCTCCTCCCTCTCCTTGCTCACGCGGTCCGCCAGCACCTCCAGCGCGGTATTCATGAGCTCCGCCGCCCAGACCATGCCCGTGGCCAGCATGACGGCGCACCACTCCCAGGCAGCCAGCCGCAGCCACAGCCCCAGCGCCAGCACCAGCACCGTGGCCCCGGCATGAAACTGCAGATTGCGCTGCGTTTTCAGCGCCCACACCACCCCCGCCATCGCAGGTCCAAAACTGCGGAGCACGGAGACGAGCCAGCGATGCATGGTGCCAGTTTAGAACTACTGGGCTCCAGCAGGCTTGTCACCGGGCACTTCAGGCACGCTGCCCGGCTCGGACACCTTCTTCACCAGCATCCGAAACTCCTTCAGCCAGTTGTTAGCGTCTGGATGGCTGGGATACGTCTGAATGACCTTCAGCATGTCCGCCATCGCATTGACGGCGTTGACGTCGTTTTTTACAAGATAGTTGTCTTTCTCCCACAAAAGGCGAGGCCCGGCATCCTTGCTAAATTCATTAAACTCAGACTCACTCATGAGAGCTTTGCGCATGGTCATTTCGGCACTGATGCGTGCATCCCATTGGGCGGATAGATCCGTTGGCTTTTCCGCCAAATAATAAGGGAAAATAGCATTCGTGTAAATCCCCTTTACACTCAGAGGCTGATACTCCCACTCTTCACGTTTGAAGAAATCATCCAAAGAGTAGGCTTTGGCAAAAACCGATTCTTTTACAGACTGCCTCAAGGTGGCAACTGAATCTCCCACGAAGAAATCAGCTTCAGGCGCTTTGCGATTTCCTTTGCCGTCTTTTTTATCGTTGTCCACCAAGGCACCCGAAGCAGTATGAGAAGCGGTGCCCTGAATGGCAACCGCAGCCTTGCCAAGGTAAGCTTGCAACGACGTCACAATTGGAGCCAATTTTTTGGGTTCTTCAATATCCTGCGCTTGAATGGAAAGCACCAGATATTCCAACTGCACCATCAGGGCGCGCTTATAATCCTCATCCTTCAGGGCAATTTCATGCTTGGTACGCCAGTCTGCGAAATCAGCCTGTTTAAGGTTTTTACGCTCAAATTTGACCAGCTTGACACAGTCTTGAAAAAGCGCCACCGCCGCTGCAGGACTGGCCATGCCCTCACGAAACTTTGCCATCGCAGCACCAAACACCCCTCCTCTGCCCTTGCCGATTTGAGTCTCCACCTTCTCCAGCTCTTTGAGAATATGCGAGGTCTGAGCCGGAGTCAGGATCACCTTGAACTCAGGTGCAGGGGTTTCCGTGACACCGGGAGCAGCGATTTGCGCAGACGCTGAGGTGGCCAGCACCGCGACAGTAAGAGGCAGGAATTGGGTCAATTTCATGGTTGGTCTAAAAATAAACACGTCAAAACGCGATTGGGAGCACGAAAAATCTTTATCTGTCAAAAATCACCCCTCTCAACGAAGCAGCCGCTCACAAACTTGGACTTGGATCACGAAAGTGATCGTATATTTGTTCATCCGCCATGACACGACTCACTTTCCTCGCCGCTTTCATCTCCTTCTGCACCCTGCCAGCTCTGGCTGGCGATGCGCCCATCAGCTACATCGCAGAGATGACTGGCATGGTCTGCGCCGGCTGCAAAGACCATGTGACCGCCTCCTTCACCAAGCTCGAAGGCGTGACCAAGGTGCAGATCGTCCCCGGTGAAAAAGCCGGAACACAAAAGGTCACCGTCACCTCCACCTCCGCCACTCTCACCAAAGAACAGGCCATCGCCACACTCGGCAGTTCCGCCAGCACCTACATCGTGCATGATTGGAAGAAGACCGATCAGCCCGCCAATTGAGAGGCTGAAACAGAGAAAGTGAAAACAGCAGCCAAAATCGCTTGCGAGTATTCCTGACTGCGCCACTATCCGCGCTCTCCGTTTCCCGGAGCAACCAAATTTGGACAGGTGTCAGAGTGGTCTAATGAGCACGCCTGGAAAGCGTGTGTAGCCTAAACAGCTACCGAGGGTTCGAATCCCTCCCTGTCCGCCATTTCATCGCGAAGCGATGACCTCATTAATACAAGGGATGAGAACCCGGCCCAAAAGGTTTGAGCCGAAGCTGCGCAGCAGCTGAGACAGGCGAAGCCAATCCCTCCCTGTCCGCCATTTCTTCCTCGGCTTGAGGAGACAAGAAATATCAAAGCCGAGTCACTTGAATGACTTACTGGCTGAAGCGATGATCTCCGCTTTGTAATTTAACGATGAATCGCCCTGAAAAAATATAGCTTGGGATCATCATCTCAGGCATTGCCTCTTTCGTGATTATCGGCAGCCAAGTCCTTTACGGCTATGCGGCGATCCTCTCCTGGGCGTTCGTGAGCAACATTCTTGCCCTGTGTTTAAAATGCAAAGCATGCGGCGAAAGCCTGATCACCACCAAGCACGGGTATTGCAAGTCATGGCGATGGGGACGATGCGACCACTGCGGCAAGGTGCAGTGAAGTGACCGTCACCACGAGGGAATCTTGCCCCTGGGCTTGCAATCCCAAAACAGCGCCCAGCCTTTGCAGCCAGCCCCAATGCCGCCTCGTGTGGCCGGCTGAGCCCCGCCCCCATCACGGAAGTTCAAATTCTGAACACCCACCGCCTCATTGCCATTTTTAGACAAAAATTAGGCACAGCAATTGCGTTACCCCGCCTAGATAAGGCTTGCTTTATCTATCGCACACCTACATACACTATTTAAATATATGGGAAACGTGAACCATTTTCACCATACTCAACCTACACCAAACACCCAACAATGATCCGTTTTGCCATTCTGACGTTGTTTGCCACCACCGCATCGCTCAAGGCCATCGAAACCAAAGGTGGCAGGCCTAACCTTCTGGAAAATGCCAGCTTCATGAATGCCATGTCCTCTTGGAATGTGACGTCTCATGAAAACCTCGGCAAAGTGGCGCTGGACAAAGAGATCAAGCGCGGAGACACCCCCAGCCTGCGCATCACAAACCCGGGCGCGAGTGACACCTTCTGCAAGCAGAGCGTCAAAGTAAAGCCTGGCATGCGCTATCGGTTCTCAGGCTACATCAAAACCAAGGACGTCGTGGTCAAAGGCGGCCAGGCTGCCAACCTCTCTCTGGACGGCGGTTATGAGCGCTCCCCATCGCTGGACGGCTCCGAATCTTGGAAGAAAGTGGAGTTTGAATTTGATTCAGGCCCTTCGGACACCGTTCAAGTGGGCTGCAGACTCGGTGGTTGGTTCAGTTTGACCACCGGCACCGCCTGGTTTGATGATCTCAAGCTGATCGAAGTGGGCAAAAGCAGAAAGAACTGACTTTCCGCTCATGCCCTCGGCATTCTGGGAGACTTATCACTTCAGCCCTCAGATCATCCCCAGCTTCATCTTCCCTTCGATGCTGATCATGCCCTGATTCCAGGCAGGATCCCACACCAGCTCCACAGCGGCGTCGTCCATGTCTTCGATGGTCATGATGCGGCTCTGCGCGTCGGCGGCGATGGTGGGGCCCATGCCGCAGCCTGGGGCGGTGAGGGTCATCTTCACCACGGCCTTGTTCTTGCCTTCCGCATCAGTCTCCACCTTGCAGTCATACACCAGACCGAGATCCACGATGTTCACTGGGATTTCGGGGTCATAGACGTTTTTGAGCTGGTTCCACACCTGGCCTTCGAGATCGCTGATGTCTCCGGGGATGTTGGAGGAGCTGCTGTCCTGCTCCTTCTTGCCGGCTTCAGGATCGATGCCGAGGGCATCTGCATCCACCGCCTGGATGCGAGCCAGACCAAAGTCCGTGGCCACCGTGTAGGTGCCGCCCAGAGACTGGGTGATGATGACCTTCAGTCCGATGGGCAGCTTGATCAGATCGCCGCTGGGAATCTGGATGGCATCAACTTCGCGTTTGAGTTCAATGGAGGAGTGCATGTGTGAAAAAATGTCGAATGAGTGAATGATGAAGAACCAGCCTAGCTGGTGAGCACGATCTTGATCTTGCCCTGTGTTTTGCCTGCGGCGCTGAGCGCGTCCGCCAGCGTGCCGGACTGATCCGCCACCACGGGTGTGGCGGCTGCGGGCGCAGCTTTCTGCTCGGCCTCCAGCGCGGCGCGCAGGGCGCCTTCCACCATCTGGCCGCAGTGGATCTTCATGGGCGGCAGCGGGCCGAGCGGCTTGCTCAGCTCCTCGGCGGAGAGAGTCAGCGCCTCCTCCTTCGTCTTCCCACGGATGAGCTGCGTGGCGATGCTGGCCACGGCGATGGCCGTCTGGCAGCCAAAGCTCTGAAAGCTGGCCTTGTCGATCACCTTCTGCCCGTCCTTGTCCTTGTACTTGATCCACATGCGCACCATGTCGCCGCAGTCCGGGCTGCCCACCGTGCCCACGGCATCGGCATCGGGCATCTCTCCCAGGTTCTGGGTGTCTGTCAGGGCTTGCTGGAGTGCGGCTTCGTCCATGGGGATAAATCAGTCTTCGATTTCGATACGATAACGCGGCAGGCTTGGATCAATCTCACAGCTGTAGGCATCAATGCCACCCGTGAGACACTTCGTTTCCGAAAAGCCATGACCGATGAAATAGGCCGCCGCATCCAGCGAGCGTGAGCCCGTGTGATCGTAAAGCACATACGTCTGCGCCTTGTCCCCGTTGGTAAAGAGATCCTGCACCAGCTCCTGGGTCAGCAGGCGCGCGCCGGGCAGCTTCACCGCTTCGTGCTCCTCACGGGTGCGCACGTCCAGCAGCACCAGCCCCGGCTTGGTGCGCAGCAGCGTCACCAGATCATGTGGGGAGACCTGCAGCGAGGAGTCGCTCTGGTGGCTCTCCTGAATGTGCGCCACCGCCTCCGCCACCGGGATGTTTTCATTCCGCTCACACACCTGCGCCAGCGTCTCCCCCGGCTGAAAGCCGCAGCTCCGGCAGCCCCCGATGTGGTAGCGCGCAAACAAAGCCCGCTGCGCCCCAGGGTAGGCCTGGAGCACCTGGCTCATGGTCATGTCGCCAGTCAGCGGCGGAAGTTCAGCAGTGGGCATGGTGGGGAAAAAACGAGAGGGATGGATGCCATAATGGTAAAAGCAGCCAATGCAAGCGGCACGGGGCGGCCAAAGCTCATGCTGGATCAAGAGGCGAGCCTCGCCCGCCACCTCATTTCGTCATTGATTCACACCGCCCCCTAAGGGTTCCCTGCTGTCGTCGGTCTCGATTCTCTCGGCTCGACATTCCGCATTCTGCGTTCACTTTACACCCCATGTCTCCCGAAAACGAGCCACGCATTCCGGTCCTGCCCACGCTGATGACGGCGGGAAACATTCTCTGCGGTTTCGTAGCCATCCTGCAGATCTTTGACGGACGGCATCTGGCCATGAACCAGCACTACCACTACGCCATCGTTTTCATCCTGCTGGCCTGCCTCTTTGACGCACTGGACGGCCGCGTGGCGCGCATGGGCGGCACCGAGAGCCCCTTTGGCCGTGAGCTCGACTCCCTGGCAGACATCGTCTCCTTCGGCGTGGCCCCTGCCCTGCTCGTCCATGACATCGTGCTCAAGGAGATCGACACCCCCAAGGGCCTCGGCTGGCTCATCTCCTGCGTCTATCTCGTCTGCGGCGCCATGCGTCTGGCGCGGTTCAACTGCCTCGCCGCCGCCGACATCAAATGCAGCATGAAAGGCTTCCGCGGCTGCCCCATCCCCGCCGCCGCCGGCGTCATCTCCTCCCTCACGCTCCTCATCATCTGGCTGGACAGCAACGAGCGCGAGATCGGCAACTGGAAGTACGCCCTCGCCGGACTCATGGTGCTCCTCTCCTACCTCATGGTCAGCAATCTGGAATACCCCAGCTTCAAGGCCGTGAACTGGCGCACCAAGCGCTCCTTCCACTGGGTGCTCGTCTCCATCTTTGTCATTGTCTTCACCGTCATGAACTGGCACTGGATGCCCGCCGTGCTCTTCGTCAGCTACCTCCTCTACGGACTGGCACGCCCCTGGGTCTCGCGCAAATGGCGCCAGGAAATCGAAATCGATGCCGAGACCGTGGAGCTCGACCCCACCGCCGAAACTCTGGCGCTCAATGGCAGCTCAGAGCCCCTGCCGCACCAGGATGGCGACATCACTGCGCATATTTGAACATTTTCGCTTCACGCAGCGCAGGGTTTGTGTCATTGAGGACTACCAATCCCGATGGCAGATTTTTATCAGCACGCGCGCGTGCCCACACTCCACCACCTCGCCCACGCAGACAGCTCTGCACGGGAGGCTGAGATGCTGGACTGGGCGCGGGACAAGCCCGTGGCGCTGATGCTGCCCGCCCTCTATGCCGAGTGCGAGCGCCCTGCCCTGCCCCGCATCCTGGAGGAGGTCTCCCAGGCCGGACACATCTCCGAGGTGGTGCTGAGCATGAACGGCATGAACGCCGCCGAGCATGAGCGCGCGCTCATGATGCTGCGCATGCACCTGCGTGGCAAGACCACCCACGTCCTCTGGAATGACGGCCCCAAGCTCTCCCAGGTGTACCAGAGCATGGATCAGGCCGGGCTGGCCGGACCGCATGCCGGCAAGGGGTCGAATATCTGGATGGGTGCCGCCTACCTCCACGCTCGCGGGTTCAAAGGCATCATCGTCAGTCATGATACGGACATCATGAACTACAGCCGGGACATCCTCTGGCGGCTCTGCTACCCGCTGCTGCACCCGCGCATGAGCTACCGCTTTGCCAAAGGCTACTACAGCCGCGTCTCAGACCGCCTCTACGGCCGCGTCACACGCCTGCTCATCTTCCCGCTCGTCCAGGCCTGCCGGGACGTGCTCGGCACCAAGCCCCTCCTCGAGCACCTGGACAGCTTCCGCTACCCGCTCTCCGGCGAGTTTGCCGCAGACATGTGGGCCCTGGAGCGCTTCTGCCTGCCGGGCGGCTGGGGGCTTGAGATCGCCATCCTGTGCGAGGCCTTCCGCCACCTCCCCGGAGACCAGCAGTGCCAGGTGGACCTCGGCTTCCACTTTGAGCACCGCCACCGCAGCCTGGCACACGACCAGATCGGCATCAACGAACCCGGCCTCATCACCGCCGCCGCAGACGTGGCGCGCTGCCTCGTTTATCAGGTGCTGCGCGAGGCCGAACCCCGCTCCGCTGAAGGCCTCCTGCGCCACATCATCGAGCGCTACCGCCCCCGCGCCGCCGAGTGGCTGCAGCGCTACGAGCACGTGGCCCTGCTCAATGGCCTCAACCACGACCTGGCGGAGGAAAGCGCCGCCGTGGCCGCCTTTGCCCAGGCCCTGGACCGCCTCGTGCAGAGCGTGGGAAAAAATTCCCTCCACGTCCCCGCCATGCGGGACACCCCTGCGCGCACTCTGGCCAAGATCCCCGGTCTCGCAGAGGCCATCGTCGCCAGCGCCACCGCTGTCTGACAAGACTGCCGCCATCAGGCTTGCTTGGTCGTAAAGTTCTGATTATAAACAAGGTCGCCAATAAATATTTGGCCACCCCTTGCATGAAGATCCCACGCAGGACTGCAGCAGCCAGGCGCCAGACAGCCGCCTCTGCTTCTACGTCTTCGCATGAGGCAGTCGCCCCGCCTCTGGCAGACATCTATCACCATGCAGATGCCGCCCTCTTCAGTCTCGCCATCGCGCCACGCCGGCTCTTTCGCCTGGAGAGTGCCAGCCACCGGCTTCTTGACCTCGCCGGTCTTGGCAAAAAGTCTGTGCTCGGAAAGACGCTGGCAGAGCTGCTGCCGCAGCCAGTTTTAGCCCGTGTGCTGAAACACTGCCGCAAAGCCATCCGCACACGCAGCACCGTGCGCTGGGAGGAGTCCTGCCCCCTCAAGTCCGGCACCCGCCACGGCCAGATCTCACTCACCCCTGTTCAAGATTCCTCCGGCCGCATCACCCATCTATCCGGCTGCATCCACGACACCACCGATCATCGCAAGGCCGAGCAGGCCCTGCTGCAGACCGAAGAGCGCTACCGCCGCATCGTGGAAACCGCACTCGAAGGCGTCTGGACCATCGACGCACGTTCCCTCACCGACTACGTCAATCCCAAGATGGCCCAGATGATGGGCTACAAGGCCGCCGAAATGATCGGCCGCCCCATCAGCGACTTTCTCGATGATGAAGGCAAGGCGCTGCTCACCGCGCACATCAAGAACCGCAAAAACGGCATCTCCGACCACTTCGAGTTCAAATACATGCGCAAGGACGGCTCAGCGCTCTGGGCCTTCGTCTCCACCAATCCCATCTACAACTGCGAAGGCGAATACATCGGCGCCATGGCGCTGCTCACCGACATCTCCTCTCGCCGCGCCGCAGAGGCCGCCATGCAGGAGAGCGACTCCCAGTTCCGCGCCATCTTTGAGCAGGCAGCCGTGGGCGTGGCCCTGGTGGACAGCAGCAGCGGCCGCTTTCTCAGCGTCAATCAGCGCGCCTGCGAGATCTCGCGCCTCACACGCAGCCAGCTCCTCTCCAGCAGCTTCAAGGCCGTCATGCATCCTGATGACTTCCGCAAGCTGCAGGAAATGATGAACCAGCTCAGGTCAGGGCGCATCACCACCTGCACCATCGAAAAGCGCTGCCTGCATGCCGACGGCACCACCACGTGGGTCAGCCTCACCATTTCTCCGATGTGGAAGAGCGGCGAGCCACCCTCCCGCTGCGTGGCCATCATGCAGGACATCACTGCGCGCAAGCAGGCTGAAAGCTCCCTCGCACGCACCACCGAGCTGCTGGAGCGCACCGGAGAGATGGCCCGCATCGGCGGCTGGGAGCTGGATGTGGCCACGCGCAGGCTCTTCTGGTCCTTGGAAACCTGCCGGCTTTTTGAGATCGGCTCCACCCAGGCCCCCAGCGTGGAAAAAGCCATTGATTTTTACACTCCTGAGGCACGGCCCGTCATCCGGGATGCCGTCCAGAAAGCCATCGATCACGGCACCTCCTACGATCTGGAGCTGCCTGTCGTGACCGCCAAAGGCCGCCACTTCTGGGCGCGCTCGCAGGGCACCGCAGTGCGTAAAAACGGCCGCACCGTGCAGCTCATCGGCACCTTTCAGGACATCACCCCGCACCGGCAGGCGGAGCAGGCCCTCGTCGAGAGCGAGGTGCGCTTCCGCACCATTTTCGAGCAGGCCGTCGTCGGCGTGGGCCTCATGGATCTGGCCACCGGTCGCTTCATCGATGTCAATCTCCGCTACGCCACCATCGTGGGCCGCAGCCGCAGGGAGATGTTGCGGCTTTCCGCAGAAGAGCTCACTCATGCCGAAGACCGGCCCCGGCACCGCCGCATGTACAAGCAGCTCAAGTCCGGGGCCATCTCCGAGTTTCATCTGGAGCAGCGCTGCCTGCGCCCGGACGGCTCCGAAGTCTGGGTCAATCTCAACGCCTCACTCCTCAGCCCCCTCACCGGGCGCGCCGACCAGATGCTCGTCATGGTTGAGGACATCACCAGCCGCAGGCTCGCCGAGGAAAACTTCCGCCGTGAGCAGGGCTTCAATGAGATCCTCGCCAGCCACACCTCCGCCATCATCATCCTCATGGACCGCCGCGGCCACATCATGCACGTCAATGACGCCGCGCTGCAGCTCACCGGCTTCAGCCGCAGGGAGATCGTCGGCAGGCCTCCGCCATGGGACTCCCACTTCATGGAGAAGGCGGAAAAAGACCGCGCCAAAAAGCGCTTCAAGGAAATGCTGGCCGGGAAAAACGTGGAATCCCGCGAGGTCTCCCTCATCAGCAAAGATGGCAGGCGCCACATCGTGGCCCTCTCCAGCATCGTCACCAAGGCGCCCGACGGCGGCGTGGACCGCATCATCATCACCGGCACAGACCTCACCGAGCGCAACCGCCTCCAGAAGGAGATCCTCAAAATCTCCGAGCAGGAGCAGGCGCGCATCGGGCACAATCTGCACGATGGCGTGGGCCAGACCATGACCGGCATCTCCAGCCTCATCGAGGCCCTTGCCGGAGAGCTCAGCGGCAGCCAGCGGGAGAGCGCCGCGCGCATCCACCATCTCATGCAGCAGGCCATCCAGGAGGTGCGCCACATGTCCCACAGCCTCTCCCCCGCCTCCGTGAAAAATCGCGGCCTCGGCGGCGCGCTGCATCTGCTGGCGGAGACCATCCGCACCAATCACCGCACCTCATGCACCTGCGAGGTGAACCCCGACATCAAGATCGAGGACCCTGAAAAAGAAACACACATCTACCGCATCGCGCAGGAGGCCGCCAACAACGCCCTGCGCCACGGCCGCCCCACCAGCATCCGCATCTCCCTTCAGAAACAGGGGGAGGAAAACGCCGTGCTCAAGATCGAGGACAACGGCCGCGGCCTCAGCAGGCGCGCCACTGCACATCCCGGCATTGGCATGCGCGTCATGGACTATCGTGCCAACCTCATCGACGGCAGCCTCACCGTCAAAAAACGCACCGGCGGCGGCGTCAGCGTGATCTGCAGGTTTCCGCATGAGGCTTGAGAGCCTGGGAGAAAACGCACACGCAAGCGGCTTTTGCCACCTGCACCTCTGATAAAAAACAGAGGTGGCTCGGGACGGAATCGAACCGCCGACACGGGGATTTTCAATCCCAAAATTAGACTGCACCACCCCCTGGAAAATCAAGGCCTACAGCCCAAAAATAACCACAGGCATACAATCCAGCACACATTTTCAATCACCTCCAAACCCCAGCACTTTCCGCATCGCCAACCGCCGCTGAGCCACCACTTTGGCATTCAGCCGGTCCTGCAGTTGATCCCGTGTTGCCTCCGGTAGGCTCTCTTTGATCGCTTGCACTTCCCGCACAGCCTGACGAATACCCGGCCCTGCGGTTTCCACGAGCTTGTATCGCTCTTCAGGTGTCAGCACTCCAGCGGCAGCACGCCCTAACTTGCTCTCTCTGGCGTTCCTCCACTCGCCCGCCTTGGTCATCTGCTTCTCCATCGCGCCGAGATAGGTTCCGACGTCGATCTGGTTGTCCAAACCCGGCAGCCAGAGCTTTTGCCTTGCCAGCCACAGGGTCTGCTCATCCTCTCCCTGTCCCGTGGCCAGACGCTTCATGATTGGCAGACGCTGCAGTGCGTCGAGCTTCACCGGCTCGCCGAAAATGTTCAGTGCAGGTTTGCCCACCAGTTCACGGATCACAGGCACGTCTTTCAGTAGTGCCGCTGTCATCGTGGCATCATCGATTTTGTCCCCATGAAAGAGCTCGCTCACATCTCTCAGCAATCCTTGCGCCGGAATGAACCCGCTCGCTGTGCGAGTGAGTACCTGTGCAGCGCTGCGCTGTCCTTCCAAAAGGTTGAACAGGTCATTGATGCTGCTCAGCACCCCCGTCTTCAGCAGCGCCTGCGGAGAGGTCCCCAGCGCGTAGGCCGCCGCTCCCAGCGCGTGCTCTTCCTTGCCCTTCGGATTGTATCGCAGGTAGTCCATCGCATTGCCGGCTACGGCAAACACGAGCGACAGCGGCGTCTCAGCATAGGACACGTAGCTGTCCCCGATCTTGATCGTGAAAGGGCGCCAGCCCTTGGGCATCTGATCGCGGCGCGCTTTCGTGCCTGGACCCATGCCATAGATCATGAAAGGGACTTCGTCATCATCCCGATCGCGCAAGGCCAGTGCCCAGCCCCAGCACAGGCCTGCGCCTAATGTGCCGAGCATGCCGGAGGCGATGCGCTGGCGTGCCTCCCAGGCGTCGAAGTCCACTTGGCTGCGGTCCAGCCCATGCCTGGTAAAGCGCCCCAGAGTTCCGCGCACAATGCCCACTGGCGTATAGTCCAGCGCCGTGCTCGTAACATTGGCTACGATGTTCACAAAGGGAATGAAGGGCGTCAGCACCCGAATCGGCCCCCACGGGCTAGGGATCGAGAGCCGCTTGTGTGCATCGTTGATCAATCCGGCCACGGCGCCCATTGTTCCCTCGGGTGCCTGCGTGAAAGTGGTCAGGTCACCAAACCTCGATGCCTTGGCAGTCAGATCCACCGGCCGCGCAGCCTCCATGATCTCCCACGTCCTGCGGTCCAGATCCCGGCTGCTCCACACTCGTTTCGAGGCCCCCAGCTCCGCCCGGGCTTGAGCCTCGGCATTCTGTGCCCGCGTCATGCCGTTCCCCAGCTGCTCGGCGAGGTAGTCGGCAAACTCGCCACCATTCGCTTTTGTTTGGGTGCTTGCATAGCGTGCCGCTTCCAGCCAGGCACGTCCTTCCTTGGCCGTGTGATAAAAGAACCCGTCGCCAGCCCCCAGTGCACGAAACACAAACCGGCCCAGAGCGATGCCGTTTTTAAACCTCTCCCCCCACGTCTGCGGGCTGTCGCTGTGAATCAGCTCCAGTGTCTGGCCGCTGCCGAAATGCAGGTCACCTTTGTATGGGACAATGCCGGTCTTCAGCGTGTTCACAGCTTCAGCCTTCCCGCGCCTCGCTCCCTCATACATCCCCCGGATAAAATGCCACGTCTCACGTGGATTATGCGTTGCTCCCACGGTCAAAGTTTTCAGCACCAGCTGCACCGCATTGCCAAAGACGTTCACTCCCTGCGTCGTCAAACCGCTCAGCACATTCGCATACCAGAAGGCCGTCAAGATGTCGAGGGCTGGAATCCCTTTCCACATCGCCAGCTCGCTCATCAATTTTGTAGTGGCCTCCTGTTTCATGAAGCCCTCAGGTGCGGCTTTCTGCGCTTCGATCAGAGCCTTGACCCGCTTCCGCGTTTCATCGTCCATCTGTGGCAGGTCGAACGCCTCGGCAAAGGCCTTGAGAAATTGCGGCCGGTCCAGTGTTCCGAGTTCGTGCGCATCGAAGAGTTTGCTCAAAAACTTCGGCATGCGGCTCTTGGCTTTGCCCGGCAGCTTTGGCTCCAGCTGCTTCATCAGGCGGTCTATTGCCCTCTCCCTGGCCAGCACTGCTAGCGCCTCACGCTCTTTGTCCAGCAGGCGTTGCAGCTCGGTCGCGTCTGCATCGCTTGCCCCCAGTTCCATCGCCTTTGCTTTCAGGTCTGGGAGTGCATCAGGCTTGGCCTTGATGTAGTCCCGGATGATCTGGCTAAGCGCGCCCGTTCGCGCCGGTTTGTCCGGCAGTCCACCTCCGCTGTGACGCACCGTCATGCGGTCGATGTGGCCTTGAAGCTGCTGCTGGAAGGCATCCAGTTCGCGCTGCTTCACATTGGCATCAGATAGCGCTGCCTTGGCGGCGCGCTCCAGATCTAGCAGCCGCTGTAGTTCCACGGCTTGAGATGGCTCCAGGCCAAGATGACGGGCTTTCCCGTTGAAATCGGGAAGCTGGTCAGGCTTGGCCCCCAGATAATCGCGGATGAGCTGGCTAAGCGCGCCGGAACGGCTCGGTTTGCCAGGCAGTCCGCCGCCACTATGTCTCACGGTCAGGCGGTCGATCTGCTCCCAGGCCTGCCGGGACAGTTCGTCCGCCTGGCGTTTCAGAGCCCTCGCGCCAGCGGCGGCGGCAGCATCGTCCAGTAGCGAGTGGAGACGGGCGGCCGTGTCCGGCTCGATGCCCAGAGCTTGAAGCGAAGCTTGAAGCGCCGGGCCGTCGATCCGGCCGGCCGTGTAGTCGGCTGCGAGCTTCTGGACCTGGCTCTTCGTGGCTTGCCCGGCTGGTTGCGGAGATGGGTGGGCAGCTTGCTGCCGTTCCATCTGTGCAATGAGACGGGTGGCGAGCGCTTGGGGATCGACGCGCCCTGGTTTCTTCTGGCTTGGTGGGCGCGGCTTGCCCGCTTCCGCCGCTTTGCGCTGCTGGCGTGCCTCTGCCTTGGCAAGATCAGCCTGGGCACGCTGGCGGCGTTTCTCGGCCTTCTGGGCGCGTTTTTGGGCCTGGGCAGTGTCTGCTGGAGTCGTAGCCTGCGTAGCCTCCAGCTGCGCTGCTGAGGCCTCCTGTGCGGCCTGGGCGAGCTGCTGGCGGAGTTCGGCGACTTGTCGCTGCAGCTCCGCGAGCTGGTCGGCGGCGGTTTCCCCCAGCGCCTCGGCGGCCACGTCATCTCTCTCTTCCGCCGCCGTGGCACTCACTTCATCGGCGAGCTTCGCCGGATCTTGTCCGGTCTGCATGGACATCTGTTTCTCACGCGCGGCATGCACCTGGCGTTCAAACGAGCGCAGCACACCCTCGGAGCTCATCCGGGTCCACATCCCAAACACACGCACCGCCTGCCCCAGCTTGGTCCCCTTCTGTTCGATCCACTCCGCCGTCTCGTGCAGCAGGTCATCGAGGTAGGCCGTATCCCCTCCCCCTGCCTGTTCAGTTTGGCGGATCGTTTCGTCCAGGTGCAAGATGAGCTGCAGTCCGATGGCCACACGGTCAGAGTCCGACAGCCCGCTCTCCGGATCAGTCATCACGGCATAGGCCGCCTCCGGCCCCTCCCGGTCGATGAAATCATTTGCCCGCTGCTGCCATTCGGCCTCAGACTCCACGCGGTAATTGCCGCCCACACTCTGGCGCCAACTCTGTCTCAGCCGATCATCGGTCTTCAGCCTTTGGCCAAAGGTCGTCTTTTCCCACTCGTTTACTGAGCTTGCGCCGGGGCCGCCGTCACCGGCTTGTCCTGGGGCTTCATGGGTGTCGGCGGCTTGCTCAGCCCCTCCATCACCAGCTTGCCTATCTCGGCCCCAAACTCCGCCGCGGATCGCTTCTTGCCGCTCTTGGGTCCAGAAACCGGTTTGCCTGCGTTCGTCGAGTTCATGATCAATCTGAATATGCACCCGCTCCCGGGCATCGTCAAGCGAGCCATAGCCCCGCGCTCCCAGCCCTTCCGGTGTCAGCGTCTTCAGCACATCGCCGCTGTTGTCGATCAGATGCACGTCCACATTCGGATTGTTCGCATAATCCTTGGCCAGCTTCAGCACGGTTTGCTGTGCTCGGTAGTGCAAGTCCGCCATCTTCTCCGCGTTCGTCTCCCGCCCCGTTCTCTCGTAGCGGTCCATCATGAACCTCGCCGCCTTCTCAATCGGCGTGTGGATGTAGCTGATCGTCACCGTGCCCCCCTTGGCCAGCACCCGGTCAATCGTCGCCTTGGCATTGGCATGCGTCGCCATCGGCGCATCAATCACCACATCCGCCTTGCTCGCGATTTCTGGCGACTGCTCCAGTGCATGGCTCTTTCCGCTCGCAGGTCCTCCCGCGATAAATGCCACCTCGCCCCCCTCCGGCATCGCATCGATCGCTCTCCGTGTAGCCTCGCGTGAGAGCGCCGCCACCAGCGGGTCAGTGGCCTGCGTGAAGTCCGTGCCTTCATGCTCCGGACTGCGCAGCATGTCCCGCATCTGGTCGGCGTCGATCACATTGCCATGCTTGGCCTGGTAGTCTTCCAAAAATGTCTCAGTGTCAGGTGCCTTCGCCTTCAGAATCGCCTGACTCTTCCGCTGCAGATCCCCTGGCAGGCTGGCAATCCCGCGCTGCAGATCCTCCGTTACATTTTGCGGCCCCGCCTTCTGCATGGGTTCAATGCCCGGGCCAGCACCCCCGGCACTTGCAGCATTCTCTCCACCCAAGGGTGCAGCTTCAGTTGCTCCTCCAGGCTGCGTACTCTCCGCAGCCGGGCCATTTGCTTCATTCGGTGATGCATTGCCATTGCTTGAAAACCTCCTCATTGCATACCCCGCCCCCGCTCCGGCGGCAGACATCGCGCCTTGCCCCACCGCCCCCAGCGCCCCGGCTTCCAGCACCTGGCCGCCGCTGGCATTCGGGTCTTGCAGGTACTCCGTGCCTGCCTCTTGCACGCCTTCCTTCAGCATGCCTGTCCTGGCCGCTTTCCACGCGTTCTCACCGCCTCTCGCAGCTCGCAGCGCCTTGGCTCCTCGTAGCACGGGCAGCGCTGCGGTGAGCAAATCTATCGGACTCTGCTGCATGTCCATGCTTCGCTGCACCATCTCCTTGCCCAGACCTTCGTCGGCTTTGGCGATGGCTTGTGCATCGTTGCTCTGCTCGGCCACCCACCGCTTCACTCGGCTGCTGTGTTGCGTGTCCGTCTCTGACACCCTAGCCTTGAAGGCCTCCCAGCTCGCCGGATCTCGCGTGGCCACGTAGTCTGCCAGCATCTCACGCGGACCGGCACCGCCCGTGTCGCTGTGTGCCATCCACGGATTGCGATCGCTCTCCAGCCAGGCGCGCACCTTCTGCGGGTCCGGCTTGCCCATGTGGTCGGCTTCCACCGCCTTCTTCGCCATGCCGTGCGTCAGCGCATCGATCCACTTCTGCGTCTCGGCATCTGGTTTCCCTTGCCCGTCATAGTCACCGGCAAGCCAGCGCTCCAGCCCTTGCGGGTAGGATCCTTTATCCAGATCACCCTTCAGTGCCTCCAAGGCTCTGTCACGGTAGGACTGCTTGCTCTCCCCAGGCCAGAGATTCGCGCCCAGCACTTCACCATGCGCCAGCTGTTTCAGTCTCTGCCCTGCACCGTCCCACAGGTCCGCCACACCACGCCCCAGCCGCGTTCCGCTGCCGCTGTCGGTGATGCCCAGCGCATCCTCCGCCGCGATCACCCCCGCCGCTGGAGCTGCGGGCGCGGACTTCACGATCTCCTCGACGGCACGGCCTGCAAAATTGAGGCCACGTTTCACCATCCCGCCCTTGCTCGCATCCCACAGCGTTCCCAGCAGCTTCGCCTGGGTGGCAGGCGGTACATTCTGTTCACCCATCCTCGTCGCGATGCTGCGGATAAATTCGGGCCGCTTCTTCTCATCCTCCCATTGGGGCTGGCTAATGACGTGCTTCACGTCCGTTTCCAGCTGCTTGTCATTGTAATGATCTTGCCCCTGTGGCTGCGCATAGCGCGCCGCCTGCTCTTCGTGCAGCTGCTCTGCATAGCTGGTCGCATCCTCCGGTGTTTTAAAGATGCCCAGATGCCTCCCGCTGTCTTGGTATTGCCGGATCGCTTCGTCATCAGACATCAGCTTTCCTTCATCGCTCACGGTGGGAATCAGCACCTCCCCCTCGTGTGTCCCGATGGACATCGAGCGCACCGTGCTGATGCTGCCGTCCTCATTCTGCACCACGGGGCGGTTGTTGAGGTCAATGTTTCCAGGCTGGATTGGATCTGCCATGGTCTTAGAAATTCAGAAAGCTGCTTGGTTTCTCGGCGTTGCCGTTGGCTGTTTTGGGTGCAGAAGACTTCCCGCCTTCCCCCTTCTTCTTCAGCTCTTTCCACCCTGGTGGGATCTCATGATCTGCCGGAAAATCCACGACCTTGCCTTGGTCGTTTACGACTTTCACCGTTGCAGCCTTCGCCGCATGCGGCTCATACGTCCAGCCGCTCTTGCCAAACTGGGCCTTCACCCCCTTGGTCGCCATATCCTGAATATGACGCGAGATGTCATCATGCGTCGGTGCCTTGGGCTTCTCTTGATGCTGCGGCAGTGTGCCCATAGGTCTCCCGTCGGCATGAGGAATCACATAGTCAGTGCCCGGCACTGGGATGGTTCCCACCGTCGGCACTCGCGTACGATCTTGCTCCTGCTGCTGCCGCACACGTTCGGCCTCCATCGCATCCGCCCCCTGTTTCAGGCCAAACATCGTCATCTGCTGCTGCCAGTGCTGGTCAGCCTGATGCTGCCTTGCCTCCTGCTCGGCATTCCACATCTGATACCGGTCCATTCGTTCCTGCTGATTGCGCGCATCGGCGGCTTGCTGGTGCAGCCCAAACATTTCCTTCTGCTGCTCAAAATTCCGCTCGTCACGCCCACGCGCAAATTCCATGCCCTGCTGCTGCTGCTTCAAACCCAGCCTCACACCAGCCATCTCTGCCGCCCCTCGCATGTCTCCATTCGCTACTGCGTCTCGCTCCGCTTGTTCGATTCTTCTCTCCGGGTGTTCTCGCATCGACCGGCCCACCTGACGAGCGGCACGGTTCGACAAACTATTTGCTCCGAAAGGCTCCAACTGCAGCCTCTGCCAGTCGCTCAGAGGCTTGTCTGGAGCGTTGGTACGCGGATCTTGGGCATAATTGTTTATCCGCCCGTCCAGATTAATAAAATCATTGCTCCGGTTCATCGGACTCTGCCCGATAACTGAACCCTCCACCGGCACTGCACCCATGTCTGGCCTTGTTGGATCGATGGGCTTAAGCCTTGGCATGGGGGTCGGCATTGGATCCAGCCCCGGCGCAAACTGCGGCCGTTGTACAGACCCCGGTCCAGGTGCCATTTGTGGCCGCTGCACGCTATCAGGCCATGGCCCCATCGGGCGCAATCCCTTCTCAGATCCGGGCGGGCTGGCAGGCAGCGTCTCATTGCCAGAGCCGCCTCCCCCGGTGCTGCCAGTCGTGCTCGGCATCATTCCAGGGGTTCTAGGGCCAGGAGCCATCTGCCCGCCTGTCATCGGGGAGCCTGACAATCCAGCCGCATCTTCAAACATCGGCCTTTGCGTAGCCCACATCTTTTTCAGCGATTCACCATCATCATCTGGCTTTGCCATAAAATAAGTCCTCCAGTTATTAGTTGCTCAAGTACTCCACACTGCCTGCTTCCTGCAGCGCTTTGACAAGCACCGCCTCCGCCACCCCGTCATGTTCCGCTGGAGGCAGGTAGCTCGCTGGGCGGAAATAATGATGTCTCCCCCCTTGGTTCAGGCTGAAATGATCAAATCCAGCCAGGTTTACCACTCTTACCCCATGCCTCTCCAGCAGCCAGTTCAGCAGCACAAGGCCTGTCGAGGGAATAAGCTTTGTCCGTTGTTCCATTGGCAGCTTTGATGCTGCATAGACACGGGCTTTGATCTCGTCATAGAACGCCACCGGCACCCGCCACACCTCACGCGGATCATACCAGCCAGGAGCACCAGTTGAGCCGTGCAGGTACACGATCCGCTCCGGCTGCTCTGCTTTCACTCGCTGGGCGTTCTCACCGTAGCAGCTCCACAAGGTGGTCTTCTTGCCGCAGTCCGCCTCGAACCCTTGCGTAACATAATCATTGAACCTCACCACTTCATCAAAGGTGTCGATCTTAGCCCCGAGTCCCGAGCCATTGAGAGACGGCCCGTTGCCCACCATCAGGCAGCTGCCATTGATCAGCCTCAAATCTTGCTGAGGACGTTGAATGAACCATGTCGCATACCCTCCCGGTTCATCAAGCACTTGCACCTTCAGCCCTCTCGCCCCCGCAAAGTAGTTCACAGCCTTGTATGTCTTGGGCCATTTTTGCAGGTCATAATCATGTCCGGCCATCGCCCCTCCTCGCTTCACCTTTGACCACCACTGTTCCAGCGTCTTGCCTTCATCCTGGCCGGTGTGCGCGTAGCCATCGATATACACGACGTCGCAGCTGTCATCAGGCATGTGCCGAGCCGCATTTTCAAACGTGCACTTCTGCAGCCTTGCCCGATCACGCCACGCCTGCAGCTTGGCTCTCGCCCGCTTTTCCTCCTCGGCATCATGATGATCGCTCCACCGGTCGATGCCGTGGTACTCAAGATCATTCCAGCATGTAAGCAGCTCCGCCGCAAACTTTCCCGCTGCGACGCCGAGCTCAACAAACAAACCTCCCTTTGGGACCAGTGCCCCTAGTTTTGCACGGTTGGAAATAGTCTGCATCATGGTGGAGGCGGGCTGCAAGGTGGTGGACTGCACGGCGGAGCACTGCACGGCGGAGCACTGCACGGCGGAGCACTGCACGGCGGAGCACTGCACGGCGGAGCACTGCATGGCGGAGCACTGCACGGCGGAGCACTGCACGGCGGAGCACTGCACGGCGGAGCACTGCACGGCGGAGCACTGCATGGCGGAGCACTGCATGGCGGAGCACTGCACGGCGGAGCACTGCACGGCGGTGCACTGCACGGCGGTGCACTGCACGGCGGTGCACTGCACGGCGGTGCACTGCACGGCGGTGCACTGCACGGTGGTGCGCTGCAACTCGGCGGTGTGCTGCAACTCGGCGGCGTGCTGCTGCTCGGCATCACACTGCTGCTCGGCATCACACTGCTGCTCGGCATCACACTGCTTACGAGTCCGCTGCTTGGAGAAAGACTGATACCCGGACCTGTAGGATTCGAAGGAGATGCCGGCAGCGGTGCCGTCAGGCCACTGCTTGGTCTAGCCTGCCAGCTCTCATTCTTCGCCATGTCGACCGCAGGCGCTTTAACCACCATCACATTGCCACCGGCATAGTTATAGCCAGTCATCCCGGAGCCTATGAGCCTTGGGTTTGCCCTCGGATCAAACTTCATCCGGTCAAAAGGATTATTTCTTGTTTGGATGGGTGTCATGCTAGGCGCTGTTTTTGATCTGCGCGACCTTTGGCGGCCAGACCGTAATCCTCACCGCCTGCCGCACTCCACGAATTGTCTGCACACGTTCATCGCACACATGCTGCCTCCAGCCAACGTGGTTGGTGGCAGGAAAATCCTGCACCTGGTTTAATACGATAGGATGCTCAATCGTCCCTGCGTCAGACAAGACTGTGCCTTGCGATTGTGTCTCAGGAAATCGAATACGTGGGTGCAGACAGGTGATGCTGTCACTGCTGTTCCGCATGCTCCAGCTGACGGTGGTTGGCACCGGCACATCTGTCTTAAAGAACGTGTCAGGAAATTTACGCGGACTCAGAAAGACCTCCATCCTCATGCGGCACGCAAATAGACCGCCTGGAAGTTTGTAAAAGCGTCCGAACAATCTCGGTATCTCCACGATCTTGCCCCCCACTTCCAAAGTAAGAGGCTGAGTTTTGTCCTCGATGAACCCCATTCGAAACAGCACCGGATGCCACTCGTGCAGCTCCACTGTGTTTTCTGTCCGGCTGAAAATCGGTGTCAGCAAGCCATCGTCACCACGGTCCTTCGTAAACCAAAACACATGCCATCCAGGCGGACCGTCCTCATCAACCACAAACACATGATTCTGGCACCACTGTTCAGTGCACCGTGCCCTCTGCGCATATGGAAACTGCTTGTACTTTGTCACCCCGGGAATCAGTGTTTTGTCACCTTTGATCGCACTCTTGGGCACACAGACTCTCAGGTCATACTCCCCGGGTGATTCACTGGACCACGGTTCCACCGGCGATGGCTCAACATTTTCCATAAGTGTTCAGGTCACGAAACTCTCTGCGCCAGATGCATTCCCGGAAACACATGCACCCCGAGAATCGTCCCATCCTTGCAAATCAGGAAGTGCTGCGTCACATCACGGGTCTGAGTCCTCGGCGGCACATGCGCCAGGAGGTCATTCACTGCAGCGGTCAGTGTTCCAGTCATTTGCCCGGCCGTCCCACCACCGCTGAGGACAGAGACTTTCACAGGGTCGATGATATACACGCCAGCGCCATTCATACCCCCGCTGGTGCTGGGAGAATCAAGCCCGCCGCTGGTAATCTGGAACGAGGTTGATCCCCCAAAAATGTCTCGGTAGTGTTCGATGTGGATCTGCTTTACCACCTCGGCATCAACGTACGCATGCGCGATAAGGATCAGCCCTGTCCCCGTAGCTGTGGCGGCTGAGGTCATGGTAAACGTCGTTTCGCTGTCAATGCTCAGCACAAGAGTGTTTGCTGGTATGCCTTTTGCCACCACCCTCATCCCAGGCCAGAGATTCTCCGTGCTCAGCACAATTGCCACATCATCACCTTCGGCGACTTGCAGCCCTGTCACACGCTGGGTTTCCATCACGTTGTTAAACGTGCTTACCAGCATCCCTCCCTGATCGGTGTTATAGCAATCGTAGATCATGATTATTGTTTTATTCGTGAAATGCGCCGCCAGAGCTTCAGCCCAGCAGCCCCTTCATCAGCGCCGCACACCCGCACTGTCTGCTAACAGCATTGGGGTCATACCCATGATCTTCAGTGTATTTCCCGCGCTGGTACTTATTCGTGAAACTCCACAGGTAAGGGCTCGGGACCCCGCGCTTGCGATAGCCCGCTCCATTGTAGTTCTCAAAGGACACCAAAGCATTGCCAGGACTCCAGTCTGTCACCTTGTCAAACTTGTCATAAATCAGCGCATCAATGGCGGACTCCTCCCAGGTGAACGGGGGCTTGCCCGCGACAGGCCGCCCCTTGGGCTCTTGCACCGTGCGCGCCTTCAGCGAGTCTCCGTTGTGCAGGTGCTTTCCAAAGTTCAGCCCGCACTCCATCGAATGCAGGATGCCAGGCACCCACCATGGCATGCCCTGAAACTTCGCAGCCAATGCTTCATACCGCTTCTGATTGTCACGGATGCGCGCCACTTCATTGGCTACGTCTCTTGCTCGTTCTGGACGGATTGTGCAGCTCGAAAACAGCTTGGCATAGTTCTCAGCGAGAGAGTTCATGGCTTGCGATTAAATGACAGGTTCACTTCATCCACAGCCCGTCGCTCCACCTCATCTCCACGCCACCAGTGCCAGTAGGCACAGCCGGACTGGAAAATCAGGCAGAGCATCACGAGCACCGTTCTCATGGCGTCACACTCGGCACTGGGTTCTTGGGCAGCACAAACCGCTGCCCTGTCAGTTGCACATACTTTGTCTGCGCAGCCTCGATCACCCCGGCATATCCAGCGATCTGTCCGATCCTCAGAGACTCTTTGGCTAGATCATTATCGGGAGCCTGTGCTTTTAGTTCCGCGAGTTTCGCGCTTGCCTGCAGAATGATCTGCTGCAGGCCCAGTGTCTCAGTCGTCAGCAGCACCTGCTTTGCCAGCTGATCCGCAGTTTGAACCGTGGCCTGTCCAAAGGGGCTTGCCAGAAAGGCGCTGGTCGTAGCGCACGCGCTCAACATCACACAACAGCCCAGCAGCGCCAGCGCAGACACCTTGCTCAAATCGAAGGAACCGTTGCGTTTCCCGTCATCCAGGATGTCACAGAGGGTAATCAGGCCGTCCTTCAATGTGCTCACCAGAGCCACGCAGATTAGTGCCGGCACGACATACTTGGACGGCAGCATTTCAGGATTGAAGTAGCCAGTGGCTGCGCTTGCAGCAGCCAGGAGTTTGATTATAAAGGCAAGGCTCCGAATGGTTTTGGTTCTCATGTTCTTCGTTGGTTCGTGTTCGTGTTTGGGCATTTGCCCGGTTAAAAATCACTCCTCCTCCTTCGACATCGCCTTGATGTGCTCGGCCTGAGTCGTGATGATCAGGTTCCTCAGCTCTACGCGGTCCTTTTCGCAGCGCTCACTTGCAGCTTCCAAGGCAAGAATCCGTGCCTCATACTGATGGGCCAGCTTGCGGGCGATGATATAAACCGCCACCACCAGCAGCCCGGCAAAGCCGAACTGCTGCAGCAACGTGTCGAAAATTTTGGTGTCGTTCATGAAAGGAAATGTTCGAATCTTCTCCGCAGCCCCTTCTTCCACCGGCTCAGGCGCGTCCGTTCTCCGCCCGTCTGCCGTTTCGGAAAGAGGGCGTCCTCAGTCACCCCTGCCCGCTTCAACGCCGCTGCCAGCAATCTGCGGTCATGCAGCGTCTCCGGCGTCTCGCCGCCTGCCACATGCTGTGCACAGTCCAGCGTCACATGCATGCTCCCCCCGCCCCTCTGCTTGCACACCTTGGCCCGGTGCCGGTTCACCAGATGCCAGTCCAGCTTGCGGCGCAGCCAGACACCCTGCTGTGCCCTGTCATACCCTCCCAGCGTTTCGTACTGGCCCGACTGCAGCAGCTTCAGAAACAGCTCCTGCACAGCTTCGCACGCATCATCCGTCTGCTTGCCTCGCCTCAGCGCATGCCCCACCAGCATCTGCCAGTGCTCCCGGCAGACTTCCTCGTCGATGCGTTGAGGGGTGGATTTCATCAGAAGCTCGTGAATGCTGAGAGGTCGATGTCTGTCAGCGTGCTGTAGCCACCTCCCAGGCTCGTCATGGCGGCTTGCAGCGCCGTCCTGAAGGCCTGCACACTGGTCCCCTGCCCGGCCCCGCCAAAGGTCCACAGATTCAGCAGCACCAGCTGGTTGCCCACGATCAGACAAGAAGGGTTGCCGCTGTCACCTGACACGATGTCCTCGTAAAAGGCCCGTCTCTGCTGATCCGCTGGCACCGCATACACCGCACGGGCGCCTGGTGGATTCGTCAGCGTGCTCAGCTCACGCACCAGCAGCTTCTCCTCCTGGTCGGTTCCCACCGTGGGCAGAGGGCGCGTGGCCAGCGTGGGCAGGTAGCTCGCCCAGTTGTCAGGCAGCACTTTCGCAAAACCGATCCCAGACGGTACGTCCGAGTCCAGCACCCCCACTGTCATATCGGGGTAATAGTCCGCCGTCGTCGTCAAAGATTGCATCGCCGTCAGTGTCCTCGTGACCACGGTGTTGTCGGCTTTCACGAACCGTATTGCGCATCCCACAGCCGGCAGATAGTGCGTTGCAAATACAACGTGCCTCGGAGAAATCAGAATCCCCGCAAAGTAGGCCCCGCCGCTGCTGTTCCAGGGGCTGATCGGTGTCAGATCCACACCCGCCGCCCAGCAGCTCGTATTGCGCACATAAACCCCTCCCGCATGATCCTGCGCGCTGAAGATCGGCAGCGCTGCGCTCGCCGTCTTCCCTGCCAGCAGACCGTCCAAGTTCGTCTCCACTGCATCCCTCAGGCTTCCCGCCGTCGTGCTCTGGTAGGTGTCCACAGTCGCACCCGTGGCCGTGCTCGTGGTGACATCTGCCGTGTAGATCGCCGTGGCCGTGGCCAGCTGCAGCGTCGCAGTCCCGTTGCTTACCCACGTCCAGCGGTAGGGGTCGGTCGCATGAGGAGCGATCACAGCCGGATTGCTGCTGGACCTCGCCACGCTGGTGGGCAGCACGTTGTGGCCGTTGGGCGTCCAGTTCCACACGTAGTCTGTCACCGTTGTTGCCCCCACGGAACGTGTGACTGTGACATCCTGCGTTGTCACCACACTGCTGCTCGCTTGTGCCAGCACTCTGGCCATGGGCGATGCAGCCCCGGTGTCCAAGGATTGAGCGTTCAAGCCTCCAACAGTGATCCCCGCCAAGGCATCTCCAACCTCATCGTCCAACTCCACCCCCAGGCGCATAAACATCCTCTTGTGTCGCTGCCCCTGCGCGAGGCAGACAGAGAGCACGAGGCCCGGATACACTTCGGAGCGGATGGCCGACCTTCCATCAAACCAGCGGCGCAAGCTCAAATCTCCCACCTCAGGCACATAAACAATCCCCTCCACGCCAGGACGCGGGACATACTGCAGCGCCACATGCCAGCGGCCGTTGTAGCCATTGCTGGGCGGTTTCGTGAAGCTCGCAAATTCCCATTGGCCGATTGCAGGTCCCGTCCTGCGCACAAACGCCAGACGTGGCATGCTCGGGCTCTTGGCATCCGAGACATTCGGCCCCATGCCAGACAAGGCATACTCCATCAGGTTTGCCACCCCGTCATGGTCCGGATCTGCCGTGGCGGCTGCATCGTCTCCAGTCAGACCATACGAGGCTATCCAATCGGCATACGTGATGGCCTGCGCAGGAAGTGCACACAGCAGAAGAGCGATGATAAAGAGTCGTTTCATGATTTACCAGGTTGTTGTTGCCGTGCGCACCCACGTGTTGGTTGCCGTGCAGACGTAAAAATAGGACCCGTCATAGGCCACCTGCCCGGCGGTGCCGGTGCTCGATGCCGTGGCGGGTGCACTCACGAGGTTGGGCACCCCCATTTGCGCATGCGTCCTCACCGTGCCTTGCAGATAGTTGCGCACCACCCCTCCGCCATTGATCACATCAATGGTGGCGAAGTAGCTCCCTGGCGTTGTCGGTTGCGACTGCCCCAGCGGCCCGGTATTCGCATACGTCAGGCCGTTCGCTCCGGCAAAGCCTGCGCTGTCTTGCCACTCCGCCATCGGCTGTGTCATTGAGTTCATCATGACGGCAGGCCCGATGCTTCCATTGTCCACCTGGCTCCCGCTGATGCTTGCCGTCAGTGTGGCGGCCTCGATGCTGTCCACCGTGATTCGCCCCGGCCAGTACAGCGTTGGTTCCAAAGGATCACCCGTGGAGTATAGCTGCATCGCCCCCGCCGGAGTCTGTAGCGTGAATTTGCCATCTGCCCACCCCATGCCGGTCTGGGATGGCGTGATGCTCGCCGTTCCATCTTCCAGCAGCCAGGCACGCGCCAGTTGCTTCAGCTTGCCACCGCCGCTGATTTCAGCGCCGATGATTACCAGCGGCACCAAGAGAAAGAGGAAAAAGAATCGCTTCATAAAATCAGTCCTTTTTGCGCAGCCACCATTTCGACTGCAGGCGTGTGAACTCGACGGCCGCAAGCTCGTCACAGAGTTCCTTGGCATCCTTGCGTCTGGCGCCGCCCGTCTCGTATTGCCCAGCACCGCGCCAGTGCTCAGCTTGGGCAAACGCTATCGTGGCATCGGCGAGGATCGCAATCAAAGGCGCGTCCAGATCAACACCGTTAAACTGCGGGCATGGAGGCCGCCAGAAGCCAAAGAGGTGCGTGTGGTTGGAGCCAACAAAGATGCCTGTTTTCGCAGTGGTCGCATCGACCCAGCAGGCTTGCCCACGTCGTGGATCTGTGGTCCATAGATTGAACACGTGCGCATCACCAATCGCATCGTATCCAATCATGCCATCGGTCACTGTTAGCTCACCTTCCTCCCACGAGTCTTCCCACGAGACGCCTTCATACTTCCACGCGGCACGATAGCCCGCGTTGAAATGACGTAGCAGCGACGCCTTCTCGGCATCCTGTGTTTCTTCGTAGATGCCTCCGAGGCTCCCGATGAAGTCTCGAAACACATCTTCAAATCTGGCTGGAGTGCGCGCCATAAATTATCCTTCTTTGCAGGTGAAGGGAACAGCCGCCGTGTCAGAGATGATCTGCACTTCGCGGTAATCGATGAACGATGGTGTGAAGGTCTCTAGAGGCCCCACGCGGACGCTTGGTTGCCCGACCTCAGCAGCGCCATTGTATTGGATCCACAAATCGGCCGTCTCGGACTGGTTTTGCAGGCTCCAGTACACGCGCTCCGTGTTCGCGGCCATCAGAAGCTGGCTTGTGTTGGCAGTGGCAATAGTGCCGCTTCGGTCATCGAGCACACCCACTGCCGGACTCGCGATATGGTGAAGTTTGGGACGGATGTTGACCATGGTTAGGCAGCGGCGGTCGCCGGAAATTCAGGTTTGATGATTTGCGCCTTCTGCTGGTAAGTTGGCTTGAAACAAAGGTGCTGATTGTCCGCGACCAGCTGTTTGATAAACGCTTCGTCATAGACGTAGTTGGGACAGTAGGCGTGCAGCCAGGCATTGAGCTTGGCCCCGATGCGGAAGGTGCATTGACCCAGCCCGTCCATGGGGCGGTGCCGCGCATTGAAGTTCTCTGCGCTGACTTCCAGCATTTCATCCAGAGCCTCGGCAAGCTCCACGTTCGCCCGTCGCTTGTACTCGTCAATCCACCACGCGCCGAGGTCTGAGCCGACAGCGGCATAGACCTTTTCTCGGACTTCGGGGGTGATTTCAATGTTAAGCATGGAGTGTGGAGCTTGCCTCGGTTGATCCTCTGGGAGAGGGAATGGCTCGCTTTAGGCGCTGCGCTTCCAGCGGGCGCCCATCTTGGGCACGTACTGCACACCGAACGTGTGAGTACACAGCCCCTTCACGCTGTTGCTCGACTTCGGCAGCTTTTCCACCTTCGGCGTCTGGCGCATGCGTGCGCATCCGTAGCGGAAGTCGAGACCAATGGCCTCGGAGAGCTGCGTGCCGGTGTCAAACCGCAGCCAGGGGTGCAGCTGGAAGCGCGCCGTACCGCAGTCGCCCTGGTAGGTGTCCACGCGGGTCGTGATCTTCATGTCCTTGGACTCGGTGTTGTAGCGGCGCACGATGGTCATGTCCGCATCGGTCGGCACGGAATAACCCATCCTGCTCACCTTGCGCTTGAACGTGCGCGTGCAGAAGACATCCAGATCAATGGTGCCCTTCATCGCATCCCAGATTGCGCTGAACGGATCGTTTATGTCGTCTTCCGTGAGGGGGTAATCCCCTCCCGTCACAGTCATCGTCTTGAGCGCACCGGAAACACAACGAAACGCCGCGGGTACAACCGTCGGTGTGTCAGTCTGCGCGGCGATGCCGGCTGTGTCCACCAGGTGACGCTCTAAGCCACGCGTCTTGTGGTTTTGCACGTTGCTGCCAGTTTGCGACTCCTGTCCACCCACGATGGTGTATTCTGCACTGCGCATCAGCGCACGCATGCCTTCCTTGGCCTGGTAGGCATACTCATCACGGCCACCAGTGGCGAACACCTGGTTGCCCTGCGCCACGCCACCCACAATGATGGGCTTCTCGTAGTGGTGCATGCGGCCGTAGATGTTGGCGCGGTTGCCATAGGACTGCGCGGTGTCAGAGGTGACTTCCTGGCCATCGGGGCTGCCTCCGTTGTCAGGCGCGCTCGGGGCGTCGAATTCATAGTGGAACAGGTTGGCATCGGGGCTGTCGGGCCCTTTTGCCAAGCGGTTGTAGATGGGTGTTTGAGAGAGGTCCATCTCTCCCCGCAGGAAGTCATAGACGTCTGGCTTGATGGTCGTCTGGTTACCTGAATGTACAATCATGGCTTGAAAATGGGTGAATGTTTGTCGTGATCTTCATCCCAGGAATGCAGCGTCGATGGCGGCTTGGGATCGGCGATCCCCGCTCTGCGCATTGTTCCGCAGCTGCTCCAACTTCCGCTGTGTCAGGTTGCCCGCGGAGGGCTTCGCTTCCTTCGGCTTTTCTTCCCGGGTTTTGCTGCGCTGTTCCGGCTTCGCTGGCTTGGCGGTTTTCCCCTCCTTGCCCTTCTTGACCGGTGGTTTCACTTCGACGAATTTGATTCCCTTGCCCTTCTTGTCACGCAGCTCACGTCCGGCCCTGGCATCGGCGAGTACCTGAAGAAATTCAGGATCACGCATCAGCTCCGGCACCTTCTTGATGAGTTCGCTTTCACGAGTCGCCACCTTGGGCTGTGTCAGTTCGGAAACGCTTTCAGCTCCGAGCACCTTGGCCGTTTCACCGTAGGTTTTCAGCCAGGCCTTGCGGTCTGTCTTGGCCTTTTCCAGTGAAGCGCTGTAGCTCTCGTAATGCTCGATCGCGGCGTCAACTTCATCCGCTGACATCTCCCGTTCTTGATCAGTTCCCGGAGACCACGTTCCACCGTCCGGGTGGCGGTTCAGCCAGCGCAGCTTGGCCTTCGTATCGGCGAGCATTTGCGCAGCCTGGCTGTCCACCTCCTCTTCGGTCTTGGCGGTCGAGAGAGGGTTGTTGGCGCTCGGTGAAAGAACCGTGTTGGGCGCTTTCCCCAAGGCTTCGAGCTGTTCTCTCAGCGTCTGGTTGTCGCGCTTCAGTTGCGGGTTCTCTTTCAGCAGCTGATTGAACCGCTTGCGCAGTCCCTTCTTGCCTTTGAAAGCGTCCTCCTCCTCTTCTTCAGCCTCGGACTCGTCCCCCTCTTCCTCGTCGTCAGATTCAGACTCTTCGTCCTCCTCCTCTTCTTCGGCCTCGGACTCGTCACCCTCTTCCTCGTCGTCAGATTCAGACTCTTCGTCCTCCTCCTCTTCTTCAGCCTCGGACTCGTCCCCCTCTTCCTCGTCGTCAGATTCAGACTCTTCGTCCTCCTCCTCTTCTTCGGCTTCGGACTCCTGGTCTTTTGGCTTGGGTTTGGGCCTCTCCTTCGTCTTGGTGTCCTTTTTGCGCTCGCCAGACCCTTTCCCCTCAGGCAAACCCATGAACTCGGCGGCAATCTCCGCCGGGCTAAGCTGTTCAAATCCCTTGGTGACAGGCATTTCCGGGGCAGGTTTCGCTTCACCGGGGCCGGATGCCCCGACAACCGCAGCGGCCGTCGTAGCTTTCCCAGGTGTCGCAGAGCCGCTGGCAGAGGCGGCGGGTGTGGTAGATGCAGCCATGATGTGTGCATGCCGCTGTGGGCAAGTGCGCCGATCATCCCCTCCTTCCCGCCAAACCCCAAGCCACCGCCTGCCAGAACAACCCAGGAAACCTGAAATAACCCAGAATACCCCAAGCATTCACCGGCTCTGGTACGCAAAACACCCGGAGCGCTTTCGCACCCCGGGTGTCTCACTCTCATACCAACAACCGGCGGACAATCCGGCTGAAATCATCAAGTGATGCGGGCACTCTTGCCCGCAATTCTGGAAGGGAACGCAGACACTCCAGCCCCTTCACTTGTCCCGGAAAAACGCCTGCAGACTCGCATGCACCTCCCCGTTCTCCAAAAGCATCAGCAGCATGGACAGCACGTCATCCAGCGCCTGCTTGCCTCCCAGCTGGTACCGCGTGTCATCCCCCCGGTGCGCATCACTGCTCGCGGCATCCACGCACTCCTCACGTTGCACCGCCAGAATCTGCAGCACGGCTCGCATCTTCGGATCATCCCTGAACCCATGCAGCGCCGCCCTCAGCTCCGATCGCGACAAAATCGCCCCATAAATTTCAGGAATGTTGATCAGCCTGAGGCGGCGACGGAATAATTTAAAGATCCATTTCATAATATCTGCGGTGTAAACTTCAGCCCTAGTTCGGCTTCACCCCCGTGCGCCCCGTGGCCGCATTCTGAATCTGCTGTTGCTGGAAGCTCAGATACTCCTGCTCCTTCTGCATCATGCCCGCCAGCGTCGGGTCCATCTGCGCACGCTGCACATTGCCCGGCATCTGCATCCACTGCTGCAGCACCTGCATCCGCAGCTGCGGATTGCTCGCCTTGTCGTCATACCCCACCGGCACACCGGCCATGATCTTTGCAATGCGGCTCTGCTGGTCATCCACGATCTTCCCGCTCGCCGCCTGCTGGTTCATCACCAGCCGGTTCGCATACGTCGGCGTCAGCATCCGCGCCAGGATCATCATGGCCTCGTTCCAGTCCACCGCCCCCGCACGGTCATTCTGCATCATGATGCTCAGCACCTCCGCGAATTTCTTCGACGCATCCTCCCCGTAGCCGTCCACGTGCACGCCGATGCTGATCGCCGCCCGCCCCTTCAGCTGGTCGCGTTTCATCCCCAGCTTGATCATCTGCCCGTTGATGTCGCTGATCTGCGCATCACTCATCTTTTCCTGCATGATCGTCCAGATGATCCTCAGCACCGCCACCTGGCAGCGTCTCGCCTGCAGCACCTTCCACTCGCGGAACATCGCCTTGTCCTCTGGATCAGTGTCCTTGCCTCGAAAATAGTAATCATCCACCAGCTTGTCCACGTAGGCCATCACCGCCATGCTGCCCTGGTCAATCTTCGGCACCTCCATGAACTGGGACCCCGCATAGCTGCTCGTCCCGCTGCGCTTCGCATACAGCTCCTTCCCCGGGGTGATGCCCACATGCTCTCCCGCTGTTCGTAACAGCGGCGGGTTGCTCCCCAGCTGGCCTCGTGCCCCCTCCCCGTCCAGCGTGTCTTTCACAAAGCTCTGCTTGTCCGCCACGATGTCCGCCACTCCCCGCGATTGGATCGCATACATCACCGGCTCCGCCGTGTCCACCACCAGCGGCATCTCCTCCAGGTCCGTCGGCTCCCAGAAAAGCATGTGGTCGGGCATGTTCGGATGAAACGCCCCCTTGTATACCATCGGCAGCCCTTTCTCATTCACCGCCTTGCGCCACACATACACCACCAGCCAGCGCGGCAGCTTCTCCAGCGCCGTCCGGTCAATCACCAGCCCCACTCCCATGCTGTTAAGGCTCCAGTTCGGAATCGTGATCGCCGATTGCGTCGTCAGCTGCTCAAAAAACTGGTTCTTCTTCGTCAGCAGCTCCTCCATCGCCTCCTTGTCCCACTTCTCCGCCTCCGCTTTCTCCCGCAGTTTGGTCTCCGAGTAGTACCGCACCACAAACAAGGCATCCGTCTTCCCCTCCCCGCTCATCGTCACCGGGTGCACGCAGTTGATCCATGGCATCAGCGTCTCCACGTTGAACATCACACCGTCATCCCGTGGCGCGGTGTACTTCGCTGGCTGCGTCGGCTCATCGCGCAGCTGCTCCAGCACCGATTCCGCCTCATCCTCCGACATCTTCGGGTCCACACTCTGCAGCAGCGCCACATAGGGCTCGTCATCGCCGTCTTCGTCCGCCAGCAGCATCTCCAGCTTCACGTTCACATTTTGCACAATCGCGCTGTCCTCCTCCTCCGTCAGTTCCAACGGTTCCTCTGACTGGGCCTCCTGGGCTTGTTGCGCCAGCTCGATCAGCTTGGCTTGCCGCCCCTGTTCTACCAGCATGTCAGTGATGGACTGCAGGTCCATGGTCAGCAGCTCGCTCCTCTGCTTGCGCTCGTCATCCACCAGGATCATGCCATACCCCAGCTCTTCCGCGCACGCGCTGAAGAGGTCCGTTTGATACGCCAGGTTAAAGCTCTTCTCCTCCAGCAGCGCGTCCATCGTCGTCTGCCACAGCGAGGCCAGTTGCGCCGGGGCGTCATCCGCAGCTCGTCGCGGCTCGCACCTCACATCCCCGCGGCTCGTCACCGCAGAGCGCAGCAGCATCAGCCAGCGCACAATCTTGTCGCAGGTATAAACGCTCACGTCGGGTGCCCCAGGCCACCGCCACACCTGTTTCTCCTGCTGGCCCGGCTGGCTCTCCATTTCTGCCAGTCGCCCGTCGGGCTGCTTGTGGTTCCACAGGCAGCGCCGCGTGTTATGGCAGTTCACCAGCCGGCTGAAGATCCCCATCGCGTTCCCCGCCAGGATGCACTCTTCCAGCTCCGCAATCAATTGCGCGGCCTTGGGAACCTCGTCGGTTTCCAGCGTTTCAATTCGTGGGTTCGTGTCGTCGTTCATGGCTTTTCGATCCCTCTCCCAAAGGTATCGAGGCCTGCCGAGACAAGCCCGACAGTGCCCCCATTCCCCTTCTTGTCAATTCCAGCCATCCTCCTCCTCGTCCTCGACCCATCTATGTCTTTCCACAGCCCAGCCGGTGCCCGGTAAGAGGATCAATTCCCGCCTCTCTCAGCGTTGCAAACATCTCCGGCGCCAGCAGACCCTCCGGACTCTTCCAGCCGCGCACCGCCGCACCGCACTCCGTGCAGCAGCCATCAGCGACTAGTTTCAGAGCCTTCTCTAGACGTTCAATCCTCACTTCAGGTATCCGATTTTCCAGAGCCTCCAATGCTGGCTTGATGTCTTCAAACTTCACCCATCCTCCGCCTGCATCCTCTTCCATCACTGTTTCCATCACTCCTTCTCTCACCCATTGCCTCCCAGCTGGCATCAGCACATCAAGCCTTTCCCGGCGCGTTACAGTTTGGTTCATTCGGTATCTTTTCATAAATTGAAAATTCTCAGTTTTCAGTTCTCAATTTTCAGTCTCTGCTTTCTCCCAATCTCTGCGGTGCAAAATCCGCCCCCCGCCCTCACCCCTCCCCAATCGCCTTGTGGTAGTACTCCATCAGCGCCCCCACGCAAAACCGCAGGTTGCGCTGATGCTCGATGCGGCGCGGTCTCAGCGCCCCGCAGTTCACCAGTTTCTTCAAATGCTGCTGCCCATTCGAGGCAAAGCCCCAGTACTCCAGCAGCCGCGCCACGTCACCGCTTCCGATGTGGCGCGGTCGGTTCTCCTCGTCGCTGAGATGTTTCAAAGCTGGGGGTAAAGGCACAGTCGATGTCTTCATGGTGAAATTATCTCCCTCCGCTTTGCAGTTGAATCTTGCCGATGTACTCCGGCTTCTTCAGCTCGCAGTAGGCCACCGGATCTCGGAAATCCTTGCAGGCCTCATCAGTGGCTTTGGTCGTGTCGCGATACTCTGGCACGCTGTACGTCTGGAACATGAACCTCGTGTTCTCGCACTCTTCGTTCACGATCAGGCCAGGCAATCCCAGGATGTCATTGCTCAGCGCCTCCTGGATGAGCTGGTCGCCCTCCACCAGCCGGTCACCGGGTGCCGGCATGAAGTCGATGGCGTTTTGCTCTTCCCACATCGCTTCCAGCAGCGTCACAACTTCCTTGTCCTGGTTCTCTGTCTTGCTCGCTGCAAACCGGCTGTCCATCCAGCTTTCTTCCACCCCCACAAAAGGCCCCTCCATGTCCCATTCAGGCCGGTCCTTCCAGTTCACCCGCTTCACCTGCCAGCGCCCAGTCAGATCAGACTTCTCTGCAAACCGCCCTTTCCATTGAACCCCATGTTCCTTCATCTTCGCCAGGATGCGTTTCCTTCCCTCCCAGACCAGCCTCGTGTACCTCGCCCGGCTCCAGAACAGCTTCAGCTTTTGCGCAGGCCCTGCATCCCCGTTGTGCTTGTCGTTTTCGCTCGGCACCGCCCACTCTCCCGGCAGTCCGTGTCCTTCGATCTCCCATTTTGGGCACGGCCACTCTTGCGTGATCCAGCGCCTCCCCGCCGGATCCACCATGATCCACTGCAGCACCCAGGGCTTGCTCCCCGCCGGATCGCAGATCTCGTAAACGGTCGCATCACTCGGCCAGTCCTTCCACTTCCGCACATTGCGCACGTCATCATAGTTGCCAAACGTGTTTTTCCAGTCTTTGTCCACGTCGCCATAGGCCGTCACGCGAATCTCATCTTCCTGCTTCCCGACCAGCAGCGCACGCACCGCCGCCCATGCCGGCCGCATCGCATTGTCCTCCGTGTGCAGATAGACCACCAGCCTTGCCTTGTCCTTCGGCTGTTTGAATCGTGGCACCCGTGTTGACTTCGCCCCCGCCGTCTCCTTCAGCAGATCGCTCTCCACCCAGCCGTAAGGATGCGCCCCCTGCATGAAGCTGCTCACCGTCGGGCTCCACCCCTCCTTCGGCGTAAACGTGATCAGGTGCACGCTGTGGTAGATCGCCCCCAGCAGCGCCACCGGCAGCGGCTCGCCGCGCTCCAGCATCTCCTTCGCTCTGCGAATGCGCGCTAGAAACTCCGGCTTCGCCGTGTCCGCCGCCCGCGTTGCCAGACGTTCACGGATCGTCTTCACGATGTTGATCGGCACGAGCTCGTCACTGGTGGCACACGTCAGCTCCATGCCCTGCAGCGTGCTCAGATCCTGCTTGTAAAAGCGGAATTCAAATCGCCCGCCGCACTCCCTCTGCCGCTCCTCTTCATCCCAGCAGTTCCAGTAGATGTTGAACTCGTTGCCCGTGAACCCAGTCGCCTCGTTGTAGCTGAACTTCGTTCGCTTGTCCTTTTTGTGCTTCCCGCTGCTGCTGTCCAGCTCCGGAGGCACAAACTTGTGCACGCGCACTTGCTGAATCGACCGGCTCGTGATGTCCGTTTCATGCAGCCCCACGCACCAGCTGTGCGGCGTGTAGAAGAATGAAGCATTGATCCGCCGCGTGGCCCCCTCCGTCTTGCCGGATCGGATGCCACCCGTCACCAGCAGCTCCAGCACCAGCCCTGGATTTTCCAGCCGTTTCTTGCACATCGCCAGATCCGTCTGGCGCCAGATGTCAGGCTCGCACGCATTGCGCAAAGGGTCCCGCCTCTCCGCCTCAATCATGCGGTTGCGCTGCCCCACCCTCTTGACCACCATTTCCGGCGGCACCCGCTCAATGAAGCCACCCACCCGGATCGAGCATTCCGTCAAATCATGAGGCTCCCCCCACATCACCTCCACCCGAGGATGCACCGGGTGCTGAACCTGCCTCGCCAGCACCGCCTCCAAATGTTCACGAATCGCATTCATCATTCAATCCCTCCCTCAGTGATGCGGGCACTCCTGCCCGCAGTTCCGGTTTCGTTCACAATTAGTCTCGCTCTTGTAAGAGCAAAAACTCCCGCGTCGCATGCCGTTCAAAATCCTGCTGCAGCCGGTAAATCAAACCCCTCTTCCAGGCCTCCGCGTTTTGCAACGTTCCAAGCCTCACCCGGCTCACATCCACATTCATCGCCAGCCGGACTTGACCTTGGAATCGCCAAGCCTCCGAGTATCGGTCCTTTAACCTTGGCTCCCAGTGTGTCCTCACGTCTTGCATCAAAGACTCGGTCATCTCCTCCAGCACCGCTCTCAGCCTTTTCACTTCATCACTCATGTGAGTGAACATCTCCCTCTCGCCTCTCAACCGCTCGCCAAGCTCTCGTATCCTCCTCTCTCCCTCGATCCTCTTTCGCGCCTCTTCTCTGAATGCCTTCTCCGTCTGTCGCCGCGACATCGGCTTGTCTCTTCGTTGATACTTTTTCATAATTTTCAAATCAAAAATCCGGCTCAGTCCAAACCACCGTCAACAACCCTAATCGCGGCATCGCCGCCTTCAGCCACCGTCAACGGTTCCCCCTTCAGCACCTCCAGCCACTCCGCCCGCTTCTCCCGCGTCAGCGTCTCCGGCAGCTCCCCCGTCCGCCCGTACGTCTCCAAGATCCACGCCACCTCCAGCGCCTGATACCGCGTCAGCGTCAACCCGTTGCCCTCACGCGCCGCCCGTCCATCCGCAGGCGGCATCCGGTCCCGGATGCTCAACCACATCACCGGGCATCCCCAGTGTGCCCCCATCGTGAACTCCCTCAACCGCGAGTCCTCCCCCTCCCACACCCGGCAATGCTCATTCTGTCGTATCATCGTTTGTTCCTTCTTCAGTGATGCGGGCACTCCTGCCCGCAGTTCCGGCCAGCGTTCAGCAGCTGCTCCGCGCCTCCTCGATCTCCTCGTTAAGCACTTGGTCCACCGACTCCCCAATTTCAAAAGCTTGGCGATAATCCTCCGGGTCTTCGCTCAGCAGCCACTGCAAATCACGTTGTCTCGCCTCCTCGCGCAATCCTTCCCACCACTGATAAAAAGGCACGTCCACCGTCATTTTTGTCAGAGCACTTTCCCACGTCTCACAAAACTGCACCTGGGGAAGCCAGTGGAAAATGTTCTCTCGGTGGCCCACCACAATCACACGCGCTCCTCGCGCCAGCGCGATCCCATACTCCACATGTCGGCCTCCGCGGTTCGCGCTTGATCGCGGCGCTTCAGTGAAACTGATCACACATTCCGCCGAGCTCACATCCTCCCAGTCATCCAGCGCAAACTGTGACCGCAACTCAGCTGCCCGTGCACAGTCTCCGCCCTCCACCAGCGCCTCGCCACTCTCACCGATCGGCGTCCCATCATTTGCCAGCTGATGTTCACCATCGAGCCATCGTGCCTGAACCTCGTAACCCAGCTCCTGCAATTGCTCGCGGTATTTACAAAGCTCAAGCCTCCGGCTGTATCGTGCCGCCAAATAAATTTTGCTCAATTTCATCGTTCTTGTTTTTGTTCGTTGTTCCCTACCCAAAAATCACCGCGAGGTCCCGCCCCGCAGAAAGATGGTCGTTCAGATCCTCCCCCGGCGTCGGCACCTTCGAGCACCGCACACGGCACCCCGCCTCCTCCAGCTGCTCGCGCCAGCGCGCCGTGGCCAGCTCACCGGCTTCATCGTGCTGCTCGATGATGTGCACAGCACGCCCGCCCATCAGCGCCAGCGCGCCGTCGTGAATTGGGTTGCTCGCCCCAAACATCGCCACCGGAATCCCTGCCGTCCACCCATCTGCCGCCGCGTGATACGCCGCGATGAAATCCCCCGTGCCTTCCACGAGCACTATCTCCGCCTTCGGATTCTTCAGGGCCACGGTCAGCCCCACCGGCCAGCGCGCCCAGTTGTGCTTGATCCCCATCACCTTCGCCCGCTCAAACCAAAGCCCGCCATCCATCCTCCGCACCTGCACGTTGCAGGGCTCCTCCACATCCAGCACCGCCCAGGCCGGCTGTTCATACGCCAGGCAGAATCGCACCACATCATTCTGCACGGCCAGGTGCACCCCTCCAAGATGCGGTAGCTTGCGCAAGTCGGCCAGCGCCTGCCAGTGTCTCACTTCACCCTTGTACAGCTTCGGAATATTCGGCAGTTCTCTCATAATCGGAATTTCCATGGGTCTCTCCACCGGCTCCCTTTTGGTGCGTGGCACCCGCTGCATGCCCGGCGGATCATCCATCAGCTTGCGCCCCTCCAGAATCTCCGCCGCTTCCACGGCCCCCACCTCTTCCAGTTCCATCACCAGCTTGATCACATCCCCGCCGCACTGGCATTTGCCAAAGCACTTCCACAGCTGCTTCTTCGTGTCGATGCTGAAGCTCTCCCCCTTCTGCTCGCCATGCAGCGGGCACTTCGCCAAGAATCCCGTCCCGCTGCGCCTCATCTTGTAGCCCCGCCCTTGCATCACGTCCTCGATGCGGTGCCGCGCCTTGATCTCTTCCCAGTCGATGCTCATGGGTCCATGGCGTCTTCGAAAAATTCAAATCCAGGCGCATCATTGATCAGGCATTGCGGGCATACCCATCCCTCCTCTGTGGGCCGCCAAAACTTTGAAACGATCAAAAACCATCGGATTTCCTTTGTCTCTCCACAGGCGCATTGATCGACTTTGGGCCGTTGATGTTGTTCGCAAACATTGTCGCCCTTCATCCGGGTATTTGGACACGTTGACCATTCGGTGTCCGTCTCCCCGTGAAGGCACGGTGCCAAGACATATGGGCGCTGCGTCGTCATTCCTCCTGCTTCTCCTTCCCCGTGCTGTCAAACAGCCGCGTGTTCGTGCTCACGAAATCAAAGAAGTCCCGATCCCACCTCAGCTTGATCGGCGGTTTGCCCGTCGTGTTCGGCCCGTGCCTGTTCTTCACAATGTCGGCGTAGGCGTAGCAGGTGGGATCGTCCGCCTCGCGGTCCTCGAACTCCTCAGCGTCCGCTTCATCGCCCATCACCGCCTGCTTCGTCGCTTTCTCCAGCCCCTCCAGCTGCTTTTTGATGTTGTTCCAGAACCCAAACATCACCACCAGATCAGCGTCCTTGGCCAGCTGCGCCGTTTCCGCCATCGCGTTCAAGCCTGCCCTGTGTCCCCATGTTTCCTGCTTGGGCTGCGCCAGCACGATGATCGGCACTCCGCATTCTTGTGCCATGAGGTCGATCCCCTTGCTCACGTCCACCATCTCCTGCGTGCGGTTTCCTCTCGCTGCCTTGCTGCTGCTCGTCAGCAGCTGCGCGTAGTCGATGCAGATCAGCTTAAGCCCGTGCCTCATCACCGCATAGCGCGCCTTCACCCGCAGCTCCTGAATGCTGATCCCCGGCACAAACTCAAAGAACAGCTGGCTCTTCACGATCCTTTGATGTGCATCCTTCAGCGCCATTTGTTCCGCCCGGCTCATCTGGCCCCTGTGCATCTTCGCCATCTCCACCTTGCTCTGCGTGATAATCAGACGTTCCGTCAGGTTCACGTCATCCATCTCCAGCGTGAACACGCCAACTGGGCATCCGAGATAGTTCATGTGCTTCTCACCCCTCTGCGCCATGTCCAGGGCCTTGAAATACTCATCATAGTCTCCCGTTCCAAAAGCCCTGTTCCAGGCCACCTTCATCATCGCCACCGTCTTCCCGCCCCCCGGTGGCGCCACAAACATGATTACCTGGCCGCCACGCATTCCTTTGATGTAGCTGCGGTCAAAATCTGTGAACCCAAAGGGCAGGCCACCAGTCACAAACCCACGGTTGGCTATCGCCTCCTCGATACCAGCATAGGCCAGGTCAAGGCATGCACTCACATGCCGCATGCCCGCCCCTTCTTTTTTCGCATGCAGTGCGAACAGCTCCGACTCTGTCGCCTCCAGCGACTCCGCCGCCGGCTGCTGCAGGTCCTGGAACCGCGCCGCCGCCGCCTGGGAAAGCTCATACCCACGCCGCCGCATGTAGAAATCATCCAGCTTTTCCGCCAGCATCGGCCATGCGTTCGCGCTCGGCATATACTGCCCTAGCTGTCCCAGCAGCGCGGCCCGTGGCCGTTCAGGCACCTGGCCCTGCATCGCCACGTCCAGCAATGCCACGTCTAGCGGCAGGCTTTTGCCTGTCAACTCCGTGACCACTCGCCACGCCACCACACGCTCCGCCGCCGTGAACCACTCCTCGCGTCCCTTCACCACCATCTGCAGCCGCTGCTCAGGCGTTGCCCGCACCGCCGCCGCAAGAAAGGCCGTTTCCGTGTTCGCGTTCGCCAGCGCTGTTCTCACATCGCTCATTCAGCCCCCGCCCCCTTCTTTTTTTTCGCCTCGATTCTTGCCACGATTTCCCGCCGCGCCACATCCGCCACGCCTGCCCACGTCTCAGGCGCTGGTAGGCCGTGGTAGAGTTCGTTCCACACCTCGCGCCAGTCGCACGGCCCAGGGCAGGCAAAGCCCTCACTGCCATCATCCGTCTCACTGGCCCCATCTTGGCTCAGAGCCCACAGTGCCGACTTCGTCTGGGCCGGCATCTTTGACCACGACTCCCGCAGCGTCTGCCGCGTCCGCGCCGTCTGCTCTTCCCAGCCGCCCTCAGGCGTCCAGCCCTCATGCTCCGTGGCCACTGCCCGCCAGGGGAAGTCCGGCGGCCTTATTTTTTTCGCGGGCGGCGGCGCGGCCCCCTCTTTTTTTTGCGCGTTCGCCGCTCCTGGGCTTCCGCCAGTAGGAGGTGGGAGGGTGAACTTGTCCGGAAAGAGGCCCTGCCAGCCGTTGGCAATGCTGTCATCGATGCACGCCTTAAACGCCTCATCGTCCAGCACTTTCAGTTGCTCGATCAGCTTTGGCCACGACGCCGCTTTGATCGGCTTCTTGATCGAAATCCGGTATTCAGCCCACGAATTCATCAACCCCCCCCGCCGTTCCGACCACTCCGCAGGAAATTCCGGCAGTGTGTGTGCCCCCTTGGGGGCTTTGGGGGTACTCTTCCTCTCCTCTCTAATCCTATCCTCTCCAATCAAATCGGTAGGGCCTGAGCTGGCACCTATGCTTGCACCTGTGCTTACCTCTGGTTTGCCTGAGGTTGTGCCTTTGGTTTGAGCTATGGTTGCACCTGTGGTTCCTCCTGAGGTGGGAGCTATGCCATAGCCTCGCGGGTGCCACGTCGCCCCCGTTTTCTTCAGGCCACCCGCCCACTTTCCCACCAGCGAGGCATTCACCTCGCCCCATCCTCGCGCCTGATACCACCCCAACTCCTCCGCTGGCACCACCCATCGCAGCTCCAGCATCACCTTCCACAGCTTCTCCGCCTCGCCCTCGTAGCCGCAGATCCCCGCCAGCATCAGCGGCGTCAGCTGGAACTCCCAGGCCTTGCGCCCCTGGCAGTGTCCCCACAGCAGCAGCAGCGCCTGCAAAGCCTCCGCCTTCCCGATCGCCGCCGCCAGCGCCTTCGTCTTCCAGTGGTTCACAAAATCCGTCTCGATGATCATGCTGCCTGCCCTCCCTTCCTTGGAAACTGCTCCCCCTCATACCGCTCACAAAACTCCCGCACCGCCGTTCGCGTCTCCTCGGTTGCCCTCGGTGTCGGTGCCGCTTGTGAAAGGTAAAACCGCACCTGCCTCAGCAGCGCGTAAGCCTCCGCAGCCTGCCCCTCGGCGCGGCTGCACTCCCTAGATTCTTTGTTCGTGTCGCTCATGTTGGTTGTTTGAGGGTTCATCACCCGTGCTCTGAAAAATTCGCTCAGGTGCGGAGGCATCGAGTTCAGGTGAAACACATGCGGGCTCCTCAATCTCCCCCGCTTGTGCCCTGGGTGGCGCTCCACAGGCCGCGCACACATGCGCCTTCAGCCCCGACGCCTGCACCTTCACCGCCCCAAAGTCCATCTGCACCGCGCTCAGCCCAATCCGAATTTCATCGAGCGTCCCCAGCCTCTTGGCCTCTTTCAGTTTCCACTGCAGCAGCTCCAGCGCCTTGATCATCTCGCAGCACTCGGCACATGCCTGCTCTGGCAGTGACTTCATATTCTTCAAGCTCGGCGCACCACTTCACCGATCACTGCCCGAGCCATGCCAGGTGGCACTCCATTGCCCAGCAGGTGGGTAGCCAGTGCCACGCTGGCGGGCAGCTCGTAGTCATCTCGGAAGCCCATCGCCGCCCGCGTTTCCGGCACAGTCAGCATTCTCATTTCGTTCCCTCTCACCAAGGCCCAGCGCGCACGCGTCGTGATCGTGCCAATAGGCCGGTTCAACGAACGGCCCGTAAGCCCGCTGCCTCCGCCGTAGTAGGGCATCACGAAATCTCGGCCACACTCGCGCCGCCCTCGGGCGATGCGCTTCAGTGTCGCAGCACTGCGACCAGGCTTGCGCACGCGGCTCCACCTTCCCGAGTCGAGATCCACGACAGAGCCAAACGTCACAGGTGCCTGTTTTCTGAACGTCAGTTGCAGCGGTGCCTTGCTCCGAGTCGCCACGATGAACACGCGCACACGATTCTGCGGCACCCCAAAGTCAGCAGCATCGAGCACATGCACCGCCAGTGTGTAGCCCAGAGCTTCCAGCGAGGCTTTCCACGCCGGATAGAGCACCCACTGCAGAAACCCCGGCACGTTCTCCACGATCACCACTTGAGGCCGGTGGCACTCCACCGCCGAAGTCACCGCCCAGGCTGTGGCTCTCTGCGCGTCGTGGTGGGCTTGCTCCTTTCCCCTCGCGGGGGTGTGGCCTTGGCAGGCTGGTGAAGCCAGCACCCCGTCATGCCTTGGCACCTCCAGCCAATTGGCTTGGTGCAGATCCTGGCATGCCATCGGCACTGTGGGATGATTCCGCGAATGGTAGTACACAGCCGGTGCCCAATGGTTGCCAGCCCACACAACTCTCTGTCGCGCCAGCTCCGCCCCCTCAGTGAACCCACCCAGCCCCGCGAATAGATCAATGAACTTCATCGGTCAGGTCTCAGTCAAAATGGTCTCCCGCTTCATCCGAAAGCCAGCCCGCCGCCACTTCATGCGCTTGCTGCCAGCCAGCTCCTTGAGCTTCGACTTCAGGGCCTCGCCCTCCAAACCTTCGCTCGCCCCACAGAACACATGCGTCCCCCGGCAAAACTCCGCGAACGCCAGCTTGCGCATCATCGCATCACAATTCCCCGGAAAGTCCTGCCACGTGATCCCCCGGTGCACCTTGTCAGGCTTGGCCATGATCAGTCCTCTCCTTTCCATCCTAGTTCAAGCACCCCGCTCTTTGCCGGCAGCAGCTTCCGCTTGTCAGTCACCGGTTCAATCGGCTGCTCGTTTTCGTCCTCAAACTTAGTCGAAGCAGGTAGATAACTCAGCGACACTTCAAGCTCCTCATTCCGCACCTGCATCGATTTGCTGTAATGCCAGACGACAATCCCCCTCGAAAGCGTCTTCACCACCTGCGCCGCCCCCGTGTCATCCGGTAGCAGAATCTGCGTATGGCCCACTTTGATAATCACCCTCTGAGACTTTGCAGCCATGATCAGCGCCCCCCTTTCTTTTTTTCCACGATCTCAAACCGCTCGGCACGGCTGAAACCCGCCGCCGCCCGGTGGCCCCCGCCCCCGAACTCCTTCGCCACCACGGAAACATCGAAGTCATCCTCACGCGCCCGCAGCGAGTAGGCCATGCTTCCGTCGTCCAGCGTCATGTAGATCACCGCGAAAGGGGCCGCCTCATTCAGCTGCAGCAGCCGGTGCCCAATCTCACTCTGCAGCACAGGCGAGTTCACCGCCGGCACCGTGAAATTCAGCACCCGCATCCAGTGTGGGTGCTTGCACAGGCTCTCCACCATCAGCCCATCACTGAACGCAATGGACTCCCCAGCCTGAACCAGCCGTTCTTTCGACTCCTTCTCCCATGTCTGATGCAGGTATTCCCACGCTTCAAAATTTCGCAGCGTCCCGCGCCACAGCCCGGCGTTGATCACCTGTGACCCTGGCAGCTTCCACTGCCACAAGTCCCGGTCTTGAACGTAAAGCAGCATCTCGGGCGCCAGCTCCTGGGGATGGAAGTACTCCCATGTCATCACCGCCCCGCTCTTCGTCATGTCGAACAGCGCGAAGTCCAGCCCCTTCAGAGCCTCCTGCGCCGTCGCGTGGTGGTCGATCACCGTCACAGTGCATCGCAGGCTCAGCTGCATCAGAACCTCACGTGGAAAGCTGAAGTCCACGATGAACACCCGGCTTCCGTCCGGCATCTCAGGCACCGGCTTCCCGTAGCTCACAGGGATGTAGGTGGCCCGGCTGTTGTAAAACTTCCAAGCACTCCAGGCCGCGCCAAACCCATCGGCGCAGTTCGCGTGATACAAGACAAAGATCGGCTGAATCGGCTGATAATTCATAGTGGTATGTTGTGGTAGTAACCCAAGCCCGCCCGGAGCACCGCCCCGGGCGGGCCGGTGGTCAGATCAGGCGGCGGGTTGTTCCGTGGGTTCCTCTGTCTGCGCCTCGACAACGGGCGCTGAAGCCTCCGGCGGCTGCGGTTCACCAGCGGCACCATCATCCGGCTCCTCCTCCGAGGCAGGAGGCGTCGGTGGCACAGGTGACGGAGTGGCAGGCGCGGGCTTGCCATTCGCATTCACCATCTTCGCCCCCTCATCCGCCCCGTCTTCTTTTTTCGCACGGGACCGCATCGGGGCCTTCGGCGCTGGGGGTGGGCCTTCTTTTTTCAGCATGTCGAGCAGCGCAGCCACTGCAAGGCTCAGACTGTTCTGGCCATTGGTGAGTTGCTCAAGCTGCTTGCTGATCGTCGTCAGCGACACAGCGTCAGCCGATGCAGGCGAATCCGCCGCCGGGTGCGCCTGCATCGGCCCGATGATCGGCACTGTGGCCCCGTCAATCACCATCGAAACCGAGGTGAAGTTGTGGCCCGCCGTGCGCAGTTGTTCGAGCAGCTTTTGCAGCGCAATGTCAGCGCTGGCTTCGTTGCCTTCACCGCACGTGCCCGTGCCGTGGATGAGGATGGAGTATCGTTTCATGGGTCTGTGTGTTTGGGGTATCAGCCGCCGCACAACGCGGCGGACATTCGAAGGCCGCTCAGCGGCGGCGCGTGCCCAGTCGGGCGAAAGCAGCGGTGGTCATTCCCGGGTCCGGGCCGCCCCACGGCGCGCCCCCCTTCTTTTTTTTGGTCCCGAGGAGGTCGGGCACACAGCGCCACCGCACAGGCAGGCCGGGTGCAGACCACTCCCTTTGAAATAATTTTTTCCCCGGCAAAATGAATCCTCCCCGACGAGCCCCCGCCTCCACCCCACCCCCTCCCCCCCTGTTGAAAGCGAGAGCCTTTGTGTGCCAGACACTATACCACAGA
>APMI01002611.1_pt1 | contig 93084 bp, 67 predicted proteins | sample 667938 | NCBI WGS metagenome assembly APMI01 (sample SAMN01084076, study PRJNA167559) | wastewater metagenome | biome: Wastewater | place: Denmark: Ejby Moelle, Odense | collected 2011-11-28 | reverse complement strand
AGGCATGGCTTCCACTCCTGCTCCCCCACCCTCCTACCCGCCGGCATCTCCAGCCCCCAAAGCACCGGATATGACCGACTCACACCGCGGTATTCTGGCCTATCGTGTGGACCGTGCCGACACCATCGAAAGCATCGCCACCCAGTTCACCACCACGCCGGATCACATCCGTGAGATGAACCGCCTGGCCCCGGGCTCCATGCTCAAGCCCGGAGACGAAATCATGGTTCCTGCCATGGGTGCGGTGTCGCTGAAAAACTAGGCTCTACCAAGCACGCGCACTCCGCGCCCACCACCCTCCTCCCGGAAAACTCCGCAGGCGCAATCATACGGGAAAGATTGAATGCTTCTAGGCGCATGGCCGTCTAAGCTTCCGTTATGAATATGCGGCCTCGTTTCCCTTCTCACACGTGCTCCAGCACCTCAGTCTCGTTCATCGCATCCGCCTTGCTTCTGGCTCAGGGCTTGGCTGTTGAGCATGCTCGCCCGCAGGCCCCTTCCTGGCAGGACGACACCCATCCTTTTCAGAATCCCCAGCTTCAGGCGGAGCAGGCCTTCCTCGACGGACAAAATGACGGCATGTCAGACGCCAAAGACGGCCGGGAAAGCAACTACCGCAGGCGCAATTTCCGCTACAATGCCTACACCGAAGCCAGCTATGCCCAGGGCTACGCCCGCGGTCACGCGCAGGGCTGGCAGATGTACCAGAATGGACGCTTCGGCGGCGGTGGCGGCATGGCTTCCAAACAAGCCGCCTACCAGGAAGGTTTCAGCGACGGCCAGAAAGACCGTGCCGCAGGCAACTCCCCTCATTCAGGCCGCCACCCCACAACTCATCCCGGCTTTGAGGTCGAATACCGCGAGGGTTATACCAGCGGCTACAACAGTGCAGGCGGCGGTCGCCCTGGCTTCCAGGGGGGCATGGGCGCAGGAGAAAAAGCGGCGGCTTATCAGGAAGGGTTTAATGATGGCAAAAGAGACCGCCTGGCGGGCAATTCTCCCCACGCAGGCCGCCACCCCACCACGCATCCGGCCTTTGTGGCGGACTACCAAAACGGGTACATGAACGGCTACAATAGTGTGAATGGCGGCGCTGGCATCGTGCCGGGCGGACCTGCTCCAGGACGGCCGGGAGGCGCGGGCGCGGCACAAGGGGCCGCCGCTTACCAGGAAGGCTATAATGACGGCCGCGGTGACCGCCGTGCGGGCAATTCCCCAAACACAGGCCGCCATCCCACCACACACCCGGGCTTTGAGGGCGACTATCAGCGCGGATACATGGATGGCTTTCGTGCCGGCCGCTGAATCATGCATGCCTGCACCGCAGGCATGCTCATTTTCACTCCTTCACGTAGTCCCGCATCTCGTAGAGCTTGGGATCACGCACCGGCTGGCTGCGCGAGGCCTTGGCTCGTTTGAGCATCTGTGAAAACAGGGCGTCTCCGGCATCCCCCTCGTCCATGCCTCCAAACTGCTCCTCCAGCTTTTCTGGATCTTCCCCCGCTTCCAGACGCCGCACCATCTCACGCAGTTCAGGCGGGGTTTTGTCTCCCATCATTTCCGTCATCTTGCGCATGAAGCGGCCGAGCTGGCGCGGATCGGGGTTCTGCTCGTCCATGCCGCCCATTTCGCGCTCCATGTCCTCCATGAAGCTCTCCATCTTGGTTTCATCCATGCCCGCAAACGGATCATCTGCTGACTCCTCCTTGGCCTTGCCGATCACGGCAAACGGCGAAACCCGCCGCTCCATTCTGAGTCCTTCTCCATCCGGGCAGACCGGCAGCTTGTCACGGTAGGCCAGTGTGCGGGCCAGGAAGGAATAGAGCTTGTTGTTGTCTGGGCAGTAGAACTCGTAAATCGGCATGGCTGGAAAAAGATTCTTCGGGTCAACATAACCACCCACTTGGTCCGCTCAAGCACCGCCATTTTGAACAAGGCTCTGAAATCTTTACTTGGCAGAGCCGCGATTCATCGGCACTCCATTTGCAGTGCCTGCCATCTTCACGCCCTCCGATCACTTCCGCGAACTCTCGCGCACCGAGATTTTTCCTGACACCTCCCGCCCGCTGGAGGTGGACTTGGGCTGCGGAGACGGCACATTCCTCACCGGCATGGCCGCCCACCATCCCGAGCGCGATTTCCTCGGCGTGGAGCGCATGCTCGGGCGTGTGGTCAAAACCTCCCGCAAGATCGAGCAGCAGCAGCTCCGCAATGCCCGCATCATGCGCCTGGAAAGCGCCTACACCGTCGGCTGGCTTCTGCCCACGGCCAGCGTCTCCCGCCTTCACCTGCTCTGCCCCGACCCCTGGCCCAAGAAAGGCCATGCTGCGCGCCGTCTGGTGAACCAGGCCGAGTTCCTCGACGGTCTGTTCCGCATCCTGGTGGATGGCGGCGAGTTTCTGCTCAAAACCGACGACCAGCCCTACTTCGAGGATGCCCTCGCCAGCTTCGCCGCCCGTGAGCATCAGTTCACCCGCCTCGACTGGCCTGCAGACGCCTTCTTCTATCCCACCACGGACTTCGAGCAGGACTGGCTGAACATGGGCCGCTCCATTCATCGTGCGAGATGGCGCCGGATCGGACGTTAAAATGCGTCCATGTTCCGCCGCAGCCTCTTCCTTGCCCTGATCTTCGCCCTCGGCACCAGCCTTGCCGCGGAAACCCGCACCCGCGTCGCCCTCGCGGGAGATTCCACCGTCACCGACAAAGCCGGCTGGGGGGCCGCCTTTGCCAAACTCCTCGGCCCCAAGGCCGAGTGCCTGAACTTCGCCGCTGGCGGCCAGAGCTCCAAAAGCTTCCGCGACACCGGCAACTGGAAAAAAGTCATCGACTCCAAGCCCGCCTACGTACTTATCCAGTTCGGCCACAACGACATGCCAGGCAAAGGCCCGAAGCGCGAAACCGACCCCGCCACCACCTACCCGGAAAACCTCACCCGCTTCATCCAGGAAGCCCGCGCCATCGGTGCCAAACCCATCCTCGTCACTTCCCTCGCCCGTCGCACTTTTGACAACGGAAAAATCCGCGGAGAACTCAAGCCCTGGGCCGACGCCGCCACCAAGGTGGCCACCGAACAAAAAGTCCCCCTCGTGGACCTCTTCAAGCGCAGTGTGGAGCTCCATAACCGGCTCGGAATTGCTGAATCCGACACATTTAATCCGCCTGGAAAGGATTTAAAAACCACGGATCGCACCCATCTCAACGCCCATGGCGCCGAGGTGATCGCAGGCATCATCGCCGAAGAAATCCGCAAAGTGGCCCCCGACCTCGCCCAGCTTCTGAAATAAGCCCCCTCAACGGTTCTTGGCTCTGACGGCAATTCCGTCTATGATCAGGCTGTGAAGTTTTCGGGTCAGTTGCACAGGCTAAGGTGCCTCATTGGGGCACTGACGGCATTGGCGTTGAATGCAGATGCACAGAATGCTCTGAAGCCCTGGGCTGCGCGCGAGACCAAACTGGCCAATGAATACCTCTCCCTCCTGGTGCAGCAGCCGGAATATGGGCGCGTGCTGGATCTGCTGTGGACTTTGTATGAAAAGCACGAAGCCACCAAGCTGCTGGTGGATAATGTCTCCCAGCAGGCGCAAAAGTCGAAGTTTGCCGCCGTCAAAATCGTGGAGGCGCATCTGGTCCGGCGCAGCGGAGACCTGAAAAAAGCTGCCCAGCTCTATGATGAACTGCTCAAAGCTGATCCGAAAAACCTGATCGTGCTGCGATCCCGCGCTGAAGTGGCGCGCGAACTGGCAGATCCTGCAACAGCTTTCTCCCTGATCAAACAAGCTGCGGAGCTCATGCCCAAGGATGATCCTCAGGCGCCTCAGATGTGGATCGAGCTCGGCGGCATGGCCATGGCGGGCGGCAAAAATGCCGAGGCGGCTGATGCCTATGAACGCGCTGCCAAGCTCAAGCCGCAGGACATTGATCTGGCGCGGCAGGTGGCGCAGCTGCTCCTGCAGTCAGGTTTTCCTGACCGTGCCGCCAATTTCTTCTCCAAGCTGGCAGATCAGAAAGACCCACAGCGCAAGCTGGACGCCCTCTATGATCTGGCGCGCATCTATGAGCACGCCGACCAGTTTGCCAAGGCGGACAAGGCGCTCACCGACGGCCTGGCACTGCTGCATTTCCGCGATGGCCGCTATCTGGATTTTTTCCGCAGGAGGGTGCGTCTGCACGAACGTTTCGGCCTTCTGGAGGATCTGCGCAAAACACTGGTGGATGCAGCCAAAAGCACCCCTCCTTCAGAACAGGCGCTGCTGGATGCCACGCGGTTCTTTGAATTGACCGTGGAACCCGACGAGCAGCTGCGCTGGCTGCGGGCACTGGTGCAGGCGGTGCCGCAGATGGAGGACTACCGCTGGGAACTGGTGCGCACGCTGCTGGACCATGAAGGCGCCGCTGAGGCTGCCAAACTGCTGGATGAACGGCTCAAAAACGACGGCACTGACCTGACTGCACTGGTGCTGCTGCGCTGTGAGGCGGATCTGCGCGGAGGATCCACGGAAAACGCCAGACAGCGTCTGCTGAAACTGCTGGATGCGCAAAACTCCCCCGATGTCGAAAAACAGGTCCTTAATTTTGCTCAGGCACGGGCTTTGGATGCAGTGATCGAAAAAATCCTGCGCGCGCGCGTTGAGCGGGACCCGCAGAAGGCGGAGGCGGTCTTTGATCTGGCCGCCTTTTTCCGGGCGCGCAGGGATCTTGCCGCAGAGGACAAGCTGCTGCGCACTTTCACCGAAAGTGCAACCACCCTGGAGGAACGGCAGAAGCGCCTCGGAGACGCCTCCAGTTTTCTGGCGGCCAGCAACAACATCGACAGCGCCATCATGCTGGCACGCGAGGCGGTGTCCAAACCCGGCGCAGGACGTGACGCCTGGCTGCACCTGGCTGAACTGCTGGCCGAACAGGGGGAGAATGACGAAGCGGCCGAGTGGATCGAAAAAGCCTGGCATGCCAGTACCACCGATGATGAGCGCGTGGATGTGGACGAGCGCATGCTCTCAGTCCTGATGGGGGACACCAAGGTGGCGGCCAAACCTGCAGCGAATGGCGAATTCAAGCTGCCGGATGCCTTCACCGGCATGAATTTTGCCAGTGATGAGAATGAAGGCCCCAAGCATGAGAAGCTTCCGGAAAGGGTGATGGAATTTGCCCGCAGTGCCATTTCGTCTGCCAGAAATGCCGGGGCAAAATCAGACCAGTCTCAGGCATTGCGATTTCGCGGCTTCTGGTGGGCGACGCGAACCAGGCAATTTGACGCCGCTTATGAGCTGCTGTCCGCACTCGAGTTTGATCCCCAGACCGAAAAGCCGCAGAAGGTCTCGCTGGCGGTGGAGCAGCTGAAGCTGGATCTGGCGCAGGATGATGAAAACTTTGCCCTCCTGGAGCGTCAGTTGCGTCGTCTCTCAGAACTGGATGCTGCAGGAAAGATACGCTACACGCTGCGTCTGGCAGAGCAGCTGATGGAATCTGAACGCCGTGCGGACTCTGAAACGAGCAGCCCAGGATGGAAGAGCAACAATCCCCTTGCCCCGCCGGGTGTGGCGGCCGCCAAACTGCTGGAGCGTGTTTACCATGAGTATCCAGACTCTGGACAATTGCTTTCAGCACTGACCCAGATTTACTTCCTGCAGCGCCGTGCGGACGACGCTTTGGCCTTGTGGAAGCAGGCGGTAAGGCGCGCGGAGGGGCCTTCGGCAATCCCCCTTCTTGAAAACTACGCGGATATTCTGCTGCGCCAGCACCGAATCACCGACCACGTGGAAGTGCAGGCGCAGATCCTGGAACGCGAAACCGATGTAAAACGCCGGCGCGAAGTGCTGCGCCGCTGCATAGACCGGCTGATTTTCTCTGACTCCAACGGCGGAGAACTGGCCCCTACCGTAGCCCGGGACCGGTTGAAGATGCTGGAGCGCGCGCTGCTGGAGCGGGTGCAGCGGCATCCTTTTGACGGCTTTTACCACGAAGCGCTGGCACAGGTTTATGAGCGCGGCGGAGATCACGTGAAGGCATTTGCCAGCATGAAGCAGGCTTATTATACCGCGCCTGACACCCCCTTCTCACTGGACCAGCTGCGCGATGCCGCCCTGAAAGTGGGAGATCTGAAGTCGGCGATTTACTTCCAGAAACAGATCGCAGCCGTGGCACCACCCAAGGAAGTCGCCGCCGAATCGCGACGGCTGGTGGAACTGCTGGAGCAGACTTTTCAGATCACGGAGGCAGACCGCGTGCGGCGGCGCCTGGAGAGCCGCTTTGCCCAGGATGCCACTGCACTGGAGGAGCTGGCGAAGTATTACCAAAGCTCCGGCCAGGATGAAGCTGAGCGCCGGGTGTATGAGCAGATGACTCAGGTGCGTGGGTGGGATGGCCGGGCACGACTGCGACTGGCGCTGAAATGCCTGCGATTTGCGGATGAGGCTGAGGCGGAAAAGCAACTGCAAGCAGTGCTGGCCACTCCTGTGAAAGTGCGAAGCTATGCCATCAGCGGTGCACGCGCCCCCCTGCCACTGACGGACACCAGGCGCACGGGCTCGGGTGTGACCACCGGAGATCTCGTCTCCCTGCTGGATTTTGCCCCCGGCCTGGAGCGAAAGGAAATGGACACTCTGCGGGCTTACCTGGGACAGCCGCGGGCGGAGTTTGCAGAACTGCCGGAAGATGCCGCCCTGGTGCGACTCAGAGCCATTGAAGAACTGGCCCGACTGCGCAGCGGCAAGGGCGGAGAGGCTTTGCACCAGTGGATCGAACAGTGGACTGCCGAGAAGCAGACAAACATTGTAGAAAAGCTCTGGGCGCTTTTTTATGCGGGTGCAGGCACGGAATTCCGCACCGTGCTCAAGGAGGTCCTGCCAGATCCTGAGAAACTCGAGGAAAAGTACGCCCTGCTGTGGCTGACACTGCGCAGCCATGGCATGGATGACGCGCTGGCCTGGGCCGGTGAAAAAGGATGGCCGGCCGAGGTGATGCGCGAGCGCTCCTCCCTGCTGCAGGCCTGCGTCTCGATGCTCATGGATCTGAACGGATTCCGCTTCGAGAAAAGCAATCTTACAAAACTGGGTCTCAGCCGCGTGCTGCGCAACTCCGCCCTGGTGGAGCTGACACGCAAACTGCAGGACAAGCAACGCTACGAAGAGGCGCTGGCTCTGGGCTCCTGCCTGCCCCTCAACACCCCGGAGATGGAGACCGAATACTCGCTCTTTCTGGCGCGCATCGCCGAAAGTGCCGAACGTTGGGATCTGGCGCAGCATTACCTGGAAGTGGCTGTGCGTGGTCCGGTGACGGCGGAGAACTACCGCACGACTTACGATCCCTTCCTGCTGAGCCTCACGTCTCTGAGCCGGATCACCAGCTCTGCCCAGCAACGGGAAGAATCCCTGCGTGGAGCATGGCGCAGGCTGCAACGCACCCAGCCGTCTGCGATGACCACGCTACGCCAGTCTGCCATCGCCGGACTGGCAGGCGCAGAGCATGCTGGAGCGGACATCCTGGGACGGTTTCTGTCCGGCCCGTTCCTGGCCCAGCGCGAAATGTCTGACAGCAAGGGCAGCCTGCTGTCACAAGGCTCGTCACGATACGAAGAACCGCCCCATCTACGCAGTCTCTGGGAGGAGACAAAGGAGATCCAGGCCCTGCTGACCCAGCAAGGGCTGGGAAGCATGGCGCAGGAGGCCAACAGCACGATCGCGAGACACTATGAATCCTCCATGCTTGGGCCGCGCTCGGATTCTGAGTTTGGTGAATGGCGCATCAATGAACTGCTGGGCAGGCTGCGTGGAGCGGACTATCCCACCAGGCGCCGTCTCATCCGCGAGCACCTGGCGGCGGTCGATCTACGAACCGAGCACTCAGTGGACACGCTCGGAAATCTGGGCAGCAGGCTGGAGAGCGTTGGGATGGTGCGCGAGGCCATCGACATCTACACCATGCTGCCTGACCGCGCGCCATCGAATCCGGACTACGCGCTATGGCTGCTGCGTGTGTGCGAGACCTCGATGGAGGTGGAGCCCGGACTGAGCTTTTCCCTGAAGCTGCTGCTGGCTGAGCCGCCGCTCAAACCACCGCAGCCTGGCGATGACACGCTGCGTGAAAAGCATGCCCTCTTTCTGGCACGAAGCTTCAATGTGGATGAACTGCGCCGTCAGGGATTCCGTGAACAGTTCTCCCAGGTGCTGGAAAGACGCCGTCCGCATGAAGTCTCCTACCTGCGGGAACTGGGGCTGCTGCTGGAGCGCATGCAGGATGACAAGGCCGCCCTCTCAGCATGGGACAGGCTGCATGCAGCCTATGTGGCCAATGATCAAGCAGGGACGGACATCGACATCGAAGCCGCCCTTCATCGCGGCCAGATCCAACAACGGCTGGGGCAGCCGCAAGCGGCGCTGAAAACATTGAAGGAGGTGCCGATGGCAGATCCGCTGGATCCCGTGGCGCAGGAAGTGCTGCAGCTGCGATGCCAGATAGCGACTGATACGGAGGCATGGGATGATGTGCATGATCTCATGACGCTGTGCGTGGAGCGCAAGTCGCTGCCCTGTGTGCTGGCACTGGCGGCAGGCCTCCGCACTCACAACCGGGCAACGGAAGCACTGAACCTGCTGACCCAGGCGGACCGCACCATCAAAGGTGACCACGAACGCTTTGTGCTAAGGCTGGAACAGCTGAAGGTGCTGGCCGGTGGAGACGACTGGGCACCGGAGCGTGGGCGCGCGCAGATCGCGGCGCTGTTTCGCACATCCACCCGTGACGAAGATACGATCAAGGACATGCATGCGTGGCTGGTGAAGCTGGCAGCTGGGAAGCAGGCGATGAACTGGACCACACTGCTGCGCACTGAAGCACGAGCGGGAGCTGACCGCCCGCTGGCAGCCCTGGCACTGAGCGCCTTTGCAGCCATTCTGCCTGAAGAGGCCCATGCGGATTTCATAGGCGCCTGGCAAAAAGCGGAGGAAAAAGACAGGGCATGCATCGAACTGGCAGCCAAAGCCATGCTGGAAGCAGGCCGCGCAACTTGGGCCAGAGACGCATGCGAAATAGTCTCCGGAATCCCGACGCTGCGGGAACTCGGAAGAAAGCTGCCGCTGGCTGTGCGCGTGGCTCACGCCATGCAGGATGAAGCAACCGTACAGGAACTCTTCAGTGAGACGCTCCGCCTCACCAGTCCAGGCGGTGCTCAAACCATGGAGTGGGCACGCGCCTTTGAAGAGACGGGGCATGCAGCGCTGGCGCGTGAACTGCTGGAGGCTGCGCTGCAGCATCTGGACAAGACCTCGGCGCTACAGCCGGAACTGTATGCCGAGCAGGCCCGGTTTCTCATGCGGCAGCGAGATTACGAAGCCGCCGAAGCTTTCCTGATGCGGATGAACTGGGCGATGCCTGCCGACTCTGCCAAACTCATCTTTGAACTCCACCAGGCTTGGGGCAAGCTGGGAGAAATCGAAGCAGAGCTCCCCAAATTCCGGCTGCCCGGAGGTGTGGTTCATGAGATCATGTTTCTCACACAGCAGTCAAAAAAATCCGCCAGCATGCATCCATGAACAATTACTTTAAACACCTGCCATTTCTGTGCCTGGGCCTGCTGCTCTGCCAGTGCTCCACTGGAGAAAAAAAGAAAGCGGATCCTGCGGATCAATCCCTGGCCAAACGCACCACATCCGGCCCCGATCTCAGCAAGCGCAGCCGGTACGAAAAGTACATGAATGACCCAAAGATGGGGAAAAGCAGTGCTGGATCCTATTTTCAAAAGCAGGCGCACCATTCGAAAACATTCAACGGAGCCGACTCCTACGCGGGGCAGAAAGAGTTTAAGACAAGCCAGAGCATCTATGGCAAATCCAAAGCTCCGGGCATGAACATGACTTACGCGCTGGGAGACAAGCAGGCACCTGCCATGAACAGCACCTTCAAGACCGATGCGTCACGTCTCGGCAGCCAGCAGGCCAAGGAGGCAAGCTCGGTATTCAGCGGGGCGGACAACACCTTTAAAACCAACTCCGCGCTGACGCGCTCCAAAAGCATCGGCAGAGCGCCGAAAATCATCGAAAACTATAATGACCGAGGCGGAAAAAAAAGCGCCTACTCCGAGGATGAAGTGAGGCGGCTGCTGAACAGAAACTGACTTTGGGCGGCAAGGTTTGAATTTGATGCCGGTGCTTGCAGTGCAGCCTGCCCCTGCTTATGCAAATGCATGCGCATTCTCCACACCGCAGACTGGCATCTCGGCGCACGGCTCGTCGAGCGTGACCGCCTGCCGGAGCATGCCGCCTTTTGCGACTGGCTGATCGAGACCCTGCGGGGAGAGAAGATCGATGCGCTGCTGCTGAGCGGGGATGTCTTTGATGCTGCGAATCCACCCCAGGATGCTGTGAGCCTGTATTTTGATTTTTTGAAACGGCTGGCGGATCTGCGCACGGTGAAGGCGGTGATCACGGGCGGGAATCATGATTCGGCCTCGCACCTGAATGCACCGCGTGAGCTGCTGAAGCGCTTTGAGGTGCACGTTTTTGGACATGCGGGTGAGAACGTGGTGGATCTCGGAGATGCCGTGGTGGCGGCGGTGCCGTTTCTGCGTGAGCGGGATCTGCGGCAGACCACCACAGGTGAGGCAATGACGGAGGTGCAGGCGCAAGTGCGCGCGGGAATCCGGGATCATTATGCAGCACAGCTGACTGCATGCAGGGCGCAGGCGGGAGCGCGCCCGGTGATTGCGATGGGGCATCTGACGGCTCTGGGTGCGACAACGAGCGACAGCGAGCGGGACATTCACATCGGCAATCTGGGCGCGGTGGGAGCGGATGTGTTTGAGGGGTTTGATTACACGGCGCTGGGTCATCTGCACCGACCGCAGAAGGTGGCAGGACTGGAGACTGTGAGGTACAGCGGCTCCCCAGTGGCGCTTAGTTTTTCGGAGGCGGCGGACAAGAAGAGCGTGGTGATTGTGGACACACAGGGCATGCAGATCGAGACGCGGGCTGTGCCGGCGTCTCGTGTGCTCACGCGTGTGAACGTGAACCGGGCGACGCTGGCGGCTGATCTTGGAAATGTGCCTGCGGAAAGCTGGGCTGAGGTGACGGTGAAGCTGGAAGCGCCGGAGGCGGATCTGGACCGGCAAGTACGCGAGGCTGCGGGAGGGCGCTTTGAGGTGATGAAGGTGCTGGCGGATCTCCCCCCAAGCCAGACAAGTGCGTGGCAGCATACTGGTCCCGCACTCAGCGAGTTGCAGCCGCGAGAGGTCTTCCGTGAACTGATCAAGGAGAAGCAGATAGCCGGTGAGGAGCTGTGCGAGGTCTTTGATGAGCTGCTGGCAATCCGGGAGAAGCAGACTATCGCCTAGATTTACCCTTCTCATTTCTATGCGCCTTCTTGCCGTCAGACTTCAGAACCTCAACTCTCTCAGCGGGATGCACGAGGTGCGGTTTGATGCGGTACCGCTGAGTGCGGCGGGAGTGTTTTTGATCACGGGGCCGACGGGAGCGGGGAAATCGACGCTGCTGGATGCGATGACGCTGGCGCTGTATGGACGCGCGGCACGTTATGGCAATGACAAGGCGGATGAGATGATGAGCAGGCATACTGCGGAGTGCCTGGCAGAGGTGGATTTTGAAGCGGGTGGCGAGACATTGCGGGCCATCTGGCGGCTACGCCGCGCACGTGGCAAGGCCGATGGAAAACTGCAGCCGGTGGAGCGGCGGCTGGCTAATGCGGCGACGGGAGTGATCCTGGCCGAGAAGGCTGCTGAGATGGACCGCATCATCGAAGAAAAGACGGGGCTGGATGTGCAGCGCTTTCTGAGATCCGTGCTGCTGGCGCAGGGACAGTTTGCGGCGTTTTTGAAGGCGAAGCCGAATGAGCGAGCGGAGCTGCTGGAGAAGATCACGGGGACGGAGATTTACAGTGATCTCTCCGTGCTGGCCTATGAGACGCACAAGGCCAAGGATGAGGCGGCGAAGCTGCTGAAGGAGCGGCTGGGGGCAGTGCTGGTGCTGGATGCTGAAAGGCGAGTTCAGCTGGAGACTGACCTGGCAGCAGCACGGGCGGATGCGGAACGCCTGCGCACTGAAAGCGATGCCGCGAGCAAGCAGCTGAACGCGCAGAGAGAGCATGGGAGCATCACGGGAGAAATGGCGAAGCTGAACGTGGCGATCCGGATGCAGCAGGAGGCAGTGACCAACGCGGGCGCGGATGTTTCCAAGGCCAAGGCTGCTGCCGAAGCGACGAAGCAGGAACGAGCGAAACGCGAGCCGGTGTGGGAGCAGGCGGCGGGCATGGCGGCGCAAAGCGAGCAGCTTGAAAAACAGCTCGGAGAGAGCCGGGGAATGTACCAGACGTGGGCGAAGCAGCTGAAGGAGGCTGCCGCACGCCGAGAAGCCGCCGAGAGGAAGCTGGCCTCTTATCTTGAGACAACTGAAGCGCTCGAAGCGTGGCTGAAGCAGAACGAGAGTGATGCAGCACTGGGAGAAACGCTGCCCCGGCTACGTGCAGCGGCGCGTGAATGGCGGGGTGTGTTTGAAAAACTCGCCGAAGGCAGGAAGCGGCATGCCGAGGCAGCGGCTGTGGATCAACGTATCGCCGAGGCAGAGGCGCATGTGCATGCGCTGGCAAAGCAACGGGCTGAGAAGGATGCGAAGCTGAAACAGGACCGCTCGGAGGTGGAGCGGCTGGGCAAGATGCTGGAAGGTCAGCGAGAGGTGGCGCGAAGGGCAGAACTGGTGGCGGGCTTTGACGAGCACCGGCATGACCTAAAGGCGGGCGAAGCCTGCCCGCTGTGCGGGTCGCTGGAGCATCCGTTTGCAGAAGCGACCACCGACTTTGAATCGCAGCTGCAGGGAGCGCGAAGGCTGCTCGTGACTTTGGAGAAGCAGTGGGAAAAGACGAACCGTGACCTCGGCGTGCTGGAGCGCGAGCTGGTGAAGAATGAGACTGAAGTGACAGCAGAGAGCAAAAGAGCCGAGGAGATGAAAAAGCGAGTGAAGGAGCTGGCGGCACCCACGGATGAAGTGCTGGCGAGATATAAGGCCGAAGAAAATGAAAAGCGCATGGAGCTGACAGGGCTGCCACGCTTTGACGAACATGACTTCTGTCCTGATGGAGCTGAACGCGCACTCGGCATGCTGGAACAGCGGGCGATGATGTTTGCCAAGAAGCGTGACGAGGCGGCTCAAAAACGCGGCGAGCGGCAGCGAATGGAAAGTGACATTCAACTGGTGAAGCTGGACGAGGCTGCGAAAGCCAAGCGCCTGGAAGAACTGAAGAACGAAGGACTGACGCTACGGACGAAGGCGGATGCGCTGAAGGCTCAACTAAGCCAACTGCTCGGCGGCAGGACTCTGGTGCAGGACCGCGAGCTGCATGATGGCAGCGTGGCTGCAGCGGAGAAGACCTGGCGAGAAGCGGAGGCAAAACTGAATGAGCTGCAAACGCAGGCAACTGCAATGCGGGCGAAGCTGGAACAGCTGGAGGTGCGACGGAAGCCCTTTGAAGGACAGGCGGTGCCTGATGAAGGCGCGCTGCGTGATCTGGAAGTGGCGGTGAAGCGGCTGAGCGATGACTTTGCAGCGAAGCGCACTGAGCTGGGGTCGCTGGAGCAGCAGGTGCGCAATGATGATGCGGCGCGGAAGCGTCGGGAATCAAGCGGCGCTGAATTGCAGTCGGCAGAGGCTGATGCCTTGCGCTGGGGACGACTGAAGGAGCTGATCGGCTCGGCGGATGGGGCCAAGTTTTCACGCTTTGCGCAGTCGCTGACGCTGCGGCAGCTGATCGGGCTGGCGAACGAGCACCTAAAAGCGCTGGCGGAGCGCTACCGGCTGATGGCTGCAGATGGGGATGAACTGGATCTGCGCATCGTGGACCTGTATCAGGCGAATGTGGACCGGCCGATGGAGAGTCTTTCGGGTGGAGAGAGCTTTCTGGCGAGTCTGGCGCTGGCGCTAGGACTGAGCGAACTGGCGAGCCGGCATCACCCGATTGATTCGCTGTTTATTGACGAGGGGTTTGGTACGCTGGACACCGAGACACTGGAGGTGGCGCTGAGTGCGCTGGAGAATCTGAGATCGCGCGGGAAGACGATCGGACTAATCTCGCATGTGGAGCTGCTGAAGGAGCGGCTGACGACGCAGGTGCGGGTGGTGAGAGGAGCGGGTGGGACGAGCCGGATCGAGGTGGTGGCGTGAGCTGGCAGATGGATGCAGGCGATGCATTCACCATGAACTGAGAGGTCACTGCATCCATGTCTGCAAGGACACTGTGTCGCTCCGGCGAATTGCAGGCAAGAGTGCCTGCATCACTTCTTTTCGAAGACGAGTTTGCCGCCGAGCCAGGTTTTGAGGACCTGGGTCTGAACGAGGTCGTCGATGGGGCAGGTCAGGGGGTCGCGGTCCACGAGGATGATGTCGGCGAGCTTGCCGGGTTCGAGGCTGCCGGTGTTTTTTTCGGACTTGAGGAGGAAGGCGTTGTTGATGGTGTAGAGACGGATGGCTTCTTCGCGAGTGAGGGCGTTCTCAATGTGGACGGGCTGGTCGAGCTTGCGGGCTTTGCGGGTGATGGAGGTCCACATGCCGAGCCAAGGATTGTAAGGATTGATGCTGCGAAAAGAGCCTATCTTTTGCATGTGATCGCTGCCGCCGCCGACGATGACTTTTAGATCGAAGCAGGCGCGGAGGGGCTGGAAGCGTGACATGCGCTGCTCGCCGAAGTGCCCCATGAGGGTGCGTCCATCCATGTGGAGCCAGATGGGCTGGAGATCGATGCAGACGCCGAGTTTGGCGGCTTTGGCGATGGAGTCGGGATGCATGAAATTGCAATGCGTGACGCTGCTGCGTGCAGCGCGGACACTGCCGGGGCTCTGGGCATCGACAGACTCGTAAGTATCGATGAGTAGCTGCACGGCGGCATCGCCGACGCTGTGGGCGGTGAACTGCAGGCCTGAGGCGGTGACTTTTTCGACGAGCTGCTTGAGACGGTCGGCAGGGATTTTCTGCACACCTCGATACTGCGGATCGGTGATGCCGTAGGCTTCGCTGATGCCCCAGGGCTCAAGCATCCATGAGCTGCCGGTGAGCATGCCGCCATCCAGATAGACCTTGGTGCCGATGATCTGAAGCATGGGGTCTTCCTTGGTGAGCGGATGCTGGATGACTTCGTCGATGGCTTTTTCACAGGCGGGCCAAAGGCTCATGCTAGGAATGCCGGGAGAGGGACGCATGCGCACGGTGAGATCGCCTTTGGCGAGCATCTTTTGGTAAAGCTCACATTGCTTGAGACTGGAATCACGATCCGCCACGGTGGTGAGGCCGACGGAATTGTAGTCGTGGAAGAGCTCCACGGTGCGGCGGTAGGTGTCTTCGGAGGTTGGCGATTTCGTGGAGGTGGGGGCCTTGACATTGTGGCTGAGACTGCGCAGCAGGCCGGTGGGTTCGCCACTGGCGTCCACTTCCATCTTTCCGGCACTGCCAGCGGGAACTTTGTAGTCGCGTGTGTAACCACCGAGCTTGAGGGCGAGGCTGTTGAGCATGGAGTCCGGCCCGGTGGAAAAAACGACGGGGTTGTTGGGAGCGATGCGGTCAAGTTCTGCGCGGGTGGGATAGCGCTTCTCCTCCAACCGTGTGATGAAAATCTGCCGCACGCTGATGAGATCGCCCGGCTTGGAGACTTTGACGCGTTCGCTGAGGTAGGCGAGCACATCGGCGATGGTTTCCATGGTGGGGATCTCGTGGTCAAACTCGATCATGGCAGCACCGGGGTGGACGTGGGAGTCCATGAGGCCGGGGAGAACGGTTTTACCAGCGAGGTCGAGGAGCTGCGTGGAAGCGTCTTTTAACGCGAGGATTGCATCATTGGCACCAACGGCTGCAATGCGTCCGTCTGCATTGATGGCAACGGCCTCGGCTATGTGAAAATTTTTGTCAGCGGTGACGACTTTGCCGTGATGGAGGATGAGGGCGGGCGCGGCGTGGAGGGTGGTGGCGAGGAGGATGGCCAGGAGGGAATATTTCATTGTCATACCAACGTCGTAAAAAGCGAGTTTGTGCTTCTCTGAAGCGTGAGGCCGTGCTTGGTTCGAGTCATTGCATGGCGATCTCGAACATTGAAAACAAGGAAGCCCAGATCCGGGTCTATGATGAAAACAGCCAATGTGTGGGCAGCATGCCGAACACGCGGGTGGAAGTGGCGGGGTTTACGTCGGACTTTTTTGTGACTGTGGAGGGTGGGTGGATCCGGACCTATGACCAGGAGTGCGAACGCCTGGGCAGCATGAGCGCCATTGGGGTGACTGTACGCAGTGTGTCGGGTGGGAACTTCACGGTGTCCGAGGCGGGGGATGTGCGGACGTATGACCGGAAGTGCAAAGAAGTGCGCGGTCGTAGCAACTGAGTGTTACACCCACATGGCCTCCAGGCGCTTGGCGCTGACGGGCTGGGCAGTGCCGAGCTCCTGGGCGAAGATTTGGACGCGGTATTCTTCGAGCATCCAGCGGAAGGTTTCGTGCTGGGATTTGGGCACATGAGACTGCCAGCCGTCGAAGTCGGCGATGAAGTTGTATTTCTCGATGTCCTTGGCGGGATTGGCGAGGCAGCGTTCGTTGCGAATCTGGATGGCTTTGAGGTAGCGTGGCAGATGCTGGAGCTGCTCGTGCGGGGTGGTGGCGAGCAGATCGGTGGGGATGAGGCGGGCGAGATCGTGTTCGAGGCCGGGGTAGCGCTTGGGCAGGGCGAGGAGCTTCGCGCGGAGATCGTGGATCTGCGTGAAGAGAGTCTTCACGCGATGAGTGACGGCGGGGAGTTCGCGACGGACGGTTTCGCAGAGTTTGAAGAAGCGCTCCTCTATCAGAGGAAATGTGGGCTGCAGGCGCAGCATGTGGACGAGGATGTGCTCGTGGGCCTGCTGGGCGAGATTGGAAACGGGTGTGGCTGCGGGCGTGTTTAGCTGGCTGAGGGCGGCCTGGAAGCTGGCGGGTTGTTGCGGCTTGATAGCAGGGCCGCCGATGCTGCGGAGCTCCTTGGGAAGCCAGGCGAGGTCTTTGCTCAATGTGTTTTCCGCGAGCTGGCGAACGGCGGCGGGAGTGCCGCGTGCGGCTTCGGCGGAGGTGCGGAAGAGGCGGACGTCGATCTCGCCCTCGCGCAAGACGAGGCCGAGGTAGCCAAGGACGGGGGTGCCGTTGAGCTCTTCGACGACGATGGTTTCGGGGAGATCGCCGAAGGACCAGGACTTGAGAGCGAAGCGTTCGACGCGTGGCAGGAGCTTGTCCCAGGCATCGGAACGCAGGTCCTGCTTCTGCATGCTGGTGCGGATGGTGTCGAGGTCGCGGCTGGCGGCGATGACGGTGTTCTTTTTGGGATCGAGCACCTCGACGCGAGGCTGCAGATGCGCAGGCAAGCTCTGAGGAGGCCAGTCTTCCGCACGAACATGGATGCGGTAGCGGCGCGTGATGAAATCGGCCAGCGCAGTATGGAAGTCTTCGCGTCCAGGATCGAAGGCGGCGGCGATTTCCTTGGCTTTCGGATCGATGGGCATCAACTGGCGGCGGATGACTTTGGGCAGCGCACGCAGCATGACGTTGGCGAGCTCTTCCCGGATGCCGGGGACCATCCACTGGATCTGGCCGGTGGTGAGATGACCGGCTAGCTGTGCTGGCACGCGCACAGTAACGCCGTCGGTTTCTTCGCCGGGCTGGTAGTTGTAGGTGAGAGGGAGCGCGGTGTTGGCGAGCGCGACCTGATCGGGGAACATCTGCAGGTCGGCCTCGAAGTCTTCGCCGGCGGTGAGTTCCTGCTCGGTGGCGCAGAGGAAGTCGGGCTTCTCTTCGATGTGTTCTTTGACGAGGCGGTTGAGGTCGTGGATGGACGAGACGTTTTTGATGCGGTCGTTGTAGAAGCGGTAGAGGCGCTCCTCGATGGCGTAAACACGATTACTGCGCACGCGTGTGAGCATGGTCTCGATCTTCTGACGCAGCTTGTTGTTGTGCGCGTAGAAGCGCTGGGTGATGGGCGCCTCCTGGGTGTCGATGAGCGCGGCGCGAATGAACATGTGCGTGGCAGCGACGGCATCAACCTTGAGAAAGTCGATGTGCTGGTGCCGCACCTCCAGGCCGTGAATGAGCACGCGCTGGGTGACGAGAACACGACCGGCTTTGAGGTTCCAGTGGGGTTCGCTGTATTTGAACTGGCAGAGATGCGCGCCGAGTTCGGCGATCCAGTTTGGGTCAATCCGGGCGAGCGTGCGCGCAAAGAGCTGCGAGGTCTGCACAATTTCGCCAGCAACGATCCACTGCGGCTGACGCCCCTTGTCCTGGCCGGGCTTGCCTTTGCCGTTTTTTTCGCGGCGCTCGTAAAGGTTTGAACCTGGGAAGACGCAGACCTGGCGATTGCCTGCGGTCTTATACAGATTGCGCTCCTCCTTCATGGCGATGTGGCCGAGCTGTGCGGCGAGGATGGAGCGGTGGATGGCGTTTTGCGTGGCCTGATCCAGGCCGCTGATCTCATCAGCGGCAGGCGCAGTCCGATTTTGATTTCGTTGCGGCTCCCTGGGAATGGGGCTGTTTTTTAAATCATCGCTGAAGGAATCGCAAAGCTGCTTCCAGACATCGCGCCACTCCTGCATGCGGGTGAAGGAGAGGAAGTTTCCTTTGCAGAATTTCCGCAGGGCGTTGCGCGAGTTGCCAGTGGGTTCGGGCGAGGCGTTCCAGATTTTGAGGAGGGTGAGGAAATCGGACTCGGGGGCGGCGAAGGCTTTGTGGGCAGCGTTGGCGAGCTCGCGTTTTTCTTCGGGGCGCTCGCGCGGGTCCGGAATGCTGAGGCCGGCGGCGATGATGAGCAATTCGGGCAGAGCTTTTTCAGTGCGGGCCTGAAGGAGCATGCGACCCAGGGTGGGATCAAGAGGGAGGCGGGCGAGTTCGCGGCCGAGGGGAGTGAGTTCGTGAGTTTCGCTGAGCGAGCCGAGCTCGTGGAGGAGATCGTAACCGGCGCGGATGGCGGCGCTGACGGGGGGATTGATGAAGGGGAAGTCCTCGATCTCGCCGAGCTTGAAGGCCTTCATGCGCAGGATGACTTCGGCCAGATTGGCACGCTGAATCTCCGGCATGGTGAAGCGGTCGCGCTTTTCAAAATCCTCCTGTGAGTAGAGGCGGATGCAGATGCCGTCCTGCACACGTCCAGCGCGGCCGGCGCGCTGGTTGGCGCTGCTTTGAGACACTGGCTCCACAGGCAGGCGCTTGGTGCGGGTACGTGGATTGTAGCGGCTGATGCGGGCAAGGCCGGTGTCCACCACGTAGCGGATGCGCGGGATGGTGATGGAGGTTTCGGCGACGTTCGTCGCGATGACGACGCGGCGTTTGCGGCCGGGCTGGAAGATGCGCTGCTGCTCGGCCGAGGCCATGCGGCCGAAAAGTGCGAGCACTTCGAAGCCAGCCCCCAAGCGGCCATCGAGCATGTCGCGGGTGTCGCGGATGTCGCGCTCTGTGGGCATGAAGACGAGGACGTCGCCATCGTCGGTTTCGATGAGGGCGTTTTCCACGGCAGCGACGGCGCCGTCGATAAAGCCGTAATCGTCTTCACCGCCCTCAAGAGGCGCGTAGCGGATGTCCACGGGATAGAGGCGACCGGAGACCTCGATGATCGGAGCACCGCCGAAGGCAGCGGAAAAAGCCTCGGTATCAATGGTGGCGGAGGTGACGAGGAGCTTGAGGTCAGGGCGTTTTTTGAGCAGGCCGACGAGGTAGCCGAGGAGGAAGTCGATGTTCAGGGAACGCTCGTGCGCTTCATCAAGGATGAGGACGGAGTAGGTCCGGAGCATGGGATCGCTCTGGATCTCGGCCAGGAGGATGCCATCCGTCATGAATTTGATGCGGGTGTCGCGGCTGGTGTCGTCGCTGAAGCGCATCTTGCAGCCCACTTCCCTGCCCCATGGCACGTTCAGCTCTTCGGCCACACGCTTGGAAACGCTCATCGCCGCCACACGACGCGGCTGGGTGCAGCCGATCTGCCCGCGCATGTCATTTTGCAGGGCTTCCAGGCACATCTTAGGCAGCTGCGTGGTTTTGCCGGAGCCGGTTTCGCCAGCGAGGATGACGACCTGATGCTGGCGAATGGCCGCAATGATCTCCTCACGGCGGGCCGTGATGGGGAGGTCTGCGGGATAGCTGATCTGCGGCATGGGGCGAAAAAGGGGGCGGGAAGAGTAGGCGGAAAATGAAGAATGACGAATTCCGAATGACGAATGTGCCGGAGATGTATTGTCCGGGATGGAATCCACCCGCTCCAAATCAGCCCCCATGGGCGTTTGTTCCGTCACCGGCAAATCACTGCCCTTGGCCAAGATGCAGGCACTGAGAGAGCTGCGGCCCAACATCTCCCAAACCCTGCGCAACCGGCATCCGGAGCTAGCGGAGGACTCGCTGCTGTGCGCAGAGGCGGTCAATGCCGCGCGGCTGGAGTATGTGCGCCATGTGCTGGAGACGCAGGTGGGCGACCTGACGCGGCTGGACGAGGAGGTGGTGGACAGCCTGCACAAACACGAGGTGCTGAGCGAGCGCCCGCTCTCCGAGATGGAGGAGGAGCAGCACCTGACCTTTGGCCAGCGGCTGGCGGACAAGATCGCAGACTTTGGCGGCAGCTGGAGTTTCATCATCTCTTTCTGCCTGTTTCTGCTGGCGTGGATCGTGATCAACACAGGTGTGCTCCTGAAGCAACCGTTTGACCCCTACCCCTACATCCTGCTGAACCTCATGCTTTCGTTTCTGGCATCGCTCCAAGCTCCCGTGATCATGATGAGCCAGAACCGGCAGGAGGCGCGTGACCGCCTGCATGCGGAGGGCGACTATAAGGTGAACCTGAAAGCCGAGCTGGAGATCCGCCACCTGCACGAAAAAATGGACTACCTGCTGCATCAGCACACCACCAAGCTGATGGAGGTGCAGCAGATTCAGCTGGACCTGCTGCGGGAGCTGGCGCACACACGGACCAAGGCGGCCAAATAGCTCAAATCGAACGCGGCAGCGGGCCACGCGGTGTCAGTGTCACATTGTGTGCAGGCAGGGTGGCGCCGTTTTTGATCCACTGGCGCAGAATGTGCGCATCCTTTTTTGAGATGGCATGCCCGCTGGGCGGCATGGCCCCGGGGACTTCGTCCGGGAAAATGACCACCTGATAGAAGCGGCTGGCTTCCGGCCTGCCGGGCACGATCCAGCGCGAGCCGATGAGTTTCGCGAGCGCATGGGTGTCATTGATCGGCGGCATGGTGGTGAGCCGACCTGCGCCGTGGCAGTGCACGCAGTTGTGCTCCAGCACAGAGAGCACCGGGCTGCTATCTTCAGGCGCAGAACGCACTGCGGATCCGCGAGCCTCCGCAGGCAGAGAGCATGCGGAAAGGAAGAGCGAACACGCCAGGAGCAGGAAATGTTTCATGCCCACACTTTGCCAGTCTTTTGAGGACTGAGGAATCAAAATGCTTGTGCGGGAATTGGCTCACTCCTCGCCTTTGAAGTAATCCGCCTCCTGCATCTCGAAGGTTTTTCTCTGCGGCTTGGTCATCCACTTGCCGGAATCCGGGTAGTGAATGACATCCGCGCGCGGCTGGTCGGCGATGACTATGAAAGTCAGGTCTTCAGAGCCGTTGTTGATCAGCTGGTGGGCCTCGCCAGGCGGGAAAACGAGGTAGTCGCCCGCCTTGATGGCCTCCTTGCCGGAAGGGGTGCGCACCTGACCGCTGCCGCTGAGGATGTAGTAGGCCTCCCACTGCGCCGAGTGCTCATGCAGGGGGAAATTGATCTTCCCCGGCGGGATACGTTGGATTTCGAGATCAAAGGGGTGGCCGCCACCCCAGGTGCCCACGTCCTTCTGCCCACCGGCGGCGATGGAGAGCGCGCGACGGGCGAGGCCATACTTGCCCTGCGGGGAGTTTTGCTGGGTCCAGGGGAGGTCTTCGGCGTGGGTACGGGTCATGCGGGCAGGATGTAGCATGCCAGGAGCGGTTTGGCGTGCCCAGGAGCAAAGATTTTTCAGCAAAAACGGCATCCCCGCTTGCCAAGCAGGCGTTCCCAATGCAGTTAGAATCATTCTAATTCTAAAGCTGTCATGCCCCCTTCCCCCTCACGCACTCCTGCCAAGCCCTCCGGTCTGGACTGCCGTCTTGCCGTGCTGGGTTCGGACGTACGCCTGACGCCGCACCGGCGCGAGGTCTTTGAGGTACTGGCTTCCTCCACGGACCACCCCACGGCCTACGACATTCTGGACCGGGTGAAAAGCCGCAGCCCGGGAATCTCCCTGGCCACGGTCTATAACTGCCTGGAGCACCTGACCACCGCAGGCCTGATCAAGCTCGTCCATCTGGAGCGCGGACAGTCCCGCTACTGCGCCAACCTGCACGAGCACGTCCATTTCCACTGCGAGACCTGCGGCAAGGTCATCGATGCACATCCGGTGGCGGATTTTGATCCTGCCAAATTTTGGAGCCTGCCTCCGGGCACCAAGGTAACCCGCACGGACCTCGCCATCCACGGCACCTGCTCCGCCTGTGCCGCCAAATCATAACCCCCCCATTTCCCCCACATGTCCCTCGAAATTAAAGCCCTCCACGCCCAGATCCCCGGCCGCGAAATCCTCAAAGGCCTGAACCTCACGATCAACCCCGGTGAAGTACATGCCATCATGGGCCCAAACGGCTCCGGCAAGAGCACGCTGAGCAAGGTCCTCTGCGGCCACGAAGACTATGAAGTAACCAGCGGCGAAGTCCTTCTCGACGGCGAAAACATCCTCGACATGGAAGTGGATGCCCGCAGCCGCGCCGGTCTTTTCCTGGCCTTCCAGTACCCGCATGAGATCCCCGGCGTGAGCAATGCGAACTTCCTCCGCGCCGCGCTGAAGGCCCGCCTGCCCAAGGGCGAGGACATCGACGCTGTGAAATTTTACAAGCAGCTCTACGCCCGCATGGACCAGCTGGAAATGGACCGCAGCTTCACCAGCCGCAGCGTGAACGAAGGCTTCTCCGGCGGTGAAAAGAAGCGCAACGAAATCCTGCAGCTCATGATGCTGGAACCCAAGTACGCCATCCTCGATGAAACGGACTCCGGCCTGGACATCGACGCGCTCAAGATCGTGTCCCGTGGTGTGAACGCCATGCGCAGCGAAAACCGCGGCTTCCTCGTGATCACCCACTACCAGCGCCTGCTGAACTACATCCAGCCGGACATCGTCCACGTCCTCAAAGACGGTCGCATCGTGAAGACCGGCGGCAAGGAGCTCTCGCTGGAGCTTGAAGAGCGTGGGTATGACTGGGTCACTGATGAGTCACTGGTGGCTGCGGCATAACTGAATCAATGAGCGAAGAGATTACAGTCACACAAACTTTGAGTATGCCTGATACTCTGTCAGGTGCCCGGTGGCACCATCGGAGGTTCAGATGGAAAAAGTGGATGCAATGGCCAATCGCAGTCGCGATTGTCTTCGCCCTCTACTATCTCGCAAATACCAGCAAAGGAGAGAAAGTGGATTTGTTCGTTTTCGCCATCTCATTTGTTTGCGTCACCACCTTTAGTTTCGGAGCCGCCTTGATTGATCGCTCCCTGGCTAGGAGAAAGCTCAGCAAGCTGTTTCGGGAGCTGCCTTCTGGGCAGAAAGTTATGCATTGGAAGTTTCAGGCTGAGACGGTGGAATGCACCACGGAAGGGTCCCGCTCACAGACCGAATGGCCCCTTTTTACCGAGAGCGTGAGTAGTCCTGACGGCGCGCTTATTTATTGGAACAAAAGCAGTTATCATTGGCTCCCCAAGGCCGCCTTCACCTCCGAGTCCGACTACAACCGCTTCCTCGACCTCCTCGCCGCCAAAACAAAGCATTCAGTGATCAACTAACCATCGCCATGCCCGTCGTCTCCAGATTCAATTTGAAACTTTAAAACCTGCAACTCGCCAAACTTTAACAATATGGTCACCGCCCCAGAACCCGTCGACAGCGACATCTCCGACATCAAAGTCGATAACACGGGAAATTTCACCTTCCCTGAGCGCAACAAATTCGACTCCGGCTTCGGTATCACCGACAAGACGGTCGATTACATTGCCGATGTGAAGGGAGATCCTGACTGGATCCGTGAGTTCCGTCACAAAGCGCTGAAGGTCTTCAATGAGAAGCCGATGCCGACGCATTGGGCCACGAAGGACCTGGAGAACATCAAGTTCGACGAATTCCGCTACTACCTCAGCGACGGCCAGAAGCCGAAGCGCTCTTGGGATGATGTGCCCGAGGACGTGAAGAAGACCTTTGACCGCCTGGGCATTCCGGAGCAGGAGCGGAAGTTCCTGGCAGGTGTGGAAGCACAGTATGACTCCGAAGCAGCATACTCGAACATCAAGGCTGCCGTGGAAGAGCAGGGCGTCATCTTCGTGAACAGCACAGAAGGCCTGCACAAATACCCTGAGATCTTCAAAAAATGGTTCGGCAAAGTCATCCCGACGGGAGACAACAAGTTCTCCGCACTGAACAGCGCCGTGTTCTCCGGCGGCTCGTTCATCTACGTGCCCCCGGGCGTGAAGGTGAGCCATCCGCTGCAGGCCTACTTCCGCATCAACAGCGAGCAGTTCGGCCAGTTTGAGCGCACGCTGATCATCGCCGACGAAGGCTCTGAAGTGATGTACATGGAAGGCTGCACGGCGCCGAAATTTGAGACCGCCACGCTGCACAGCGCGGTGGTGGAGCTGGTGGCCATGAAGGGTGCGAAGATCCAGTATGTGACCGTGCAGAACTGGAGCAGCAATGTGTTCAATCTGGTGACGAAGCGAGGCATCGCGCATGAAGACGCTGAAGTGCGCTGGATCGACTGCAACATCGGCAGCCGCCTGACGATGAAGTACCCGGGCGTGATCATGAAGGGCAGGCGTGCGCGCGGCGAAGTCATCAGCATCGCCCTGGCGAACAGCGGTCAGCATCAGGACACGGGAGCCAAGATGGTCCACGCCGCCGATGACACGACGAGCAACGTCATCTCCAAATCCATCTCCATCGGCCAGGGCCGCAGCACCTACCGCGGCCTTGTCCATATCCCGAAACACCTGAAGGGCTGCAAGAACAACACCGAGTGTGATGCGCTGTTGATCAACGCCAACAGCCACACGGACACCTACCCGGCGATCAGCGTGCGCGGCAACCAGCACTCCACGCAGCATGAAGCGAGCGTAAGCCAGGTGAGCGCGGACCAGATCTTTTATCTGATGCAGCGCGGCCTCACCGAAGCCGAGGCGATGAGCCTCTCTGTGAACGGCTTCATCAATGACCTCGTGAAAGAGTTCCCGATGGAGTACAGCGTGGAGCTGAAGCGCCTGATCGACCTCGAAATGGAGGGCAGCGTGGGCTGACGCCCCCATGTGGAACCCGACATGAGGAATGACCAACATCATCAAACAGCTTTGAAGGAATGGACTCCTCCAATGCAGTCTCATGCTGTGTTTCAGCCCTCGGGTTCTTTCCGCATGCCTGTGATCACGCGCAAGCGCCGCAGAACCGGCGCACTTCAAAAGGCTGCAGCCGCTTTTATCTCTCCCACACACCTGCCGCTGCGGCGCACCATTAACCACTGACTTTCACCCCTCCTTTCATTTTCGATGTCTGCCACGCTTCTAGCTTCCCAATCTCCATCCATGTCCGCCGAAGCCATTTCTGAACAACCCTCTCCTTCCGGCCTGGAAATCACCGTGCCAGTGCGTGATGAAAAGAACACCCCCGGCTGGTTCCTCGCCCGCGCCGAAGCCGCCTGGACTGAGTTTCAGAAGCTGCCCATGCCAGGCATCAAGGATGAAAACTGGCGCTACTCCAGCTCCAAGAAGATCGAGCTGGCTGATCACACCCCGGCAGCAGCCCCCACCGCTGCCAACACTGCCGCAGCACTGGCGGCCACCCAGGGGCTGAAGGAGCGCGCAGCACGCTTCGTGTTTGTGAACGACGTGCTCGTGGAATCCGACACAGCCAACCTGCCCGCAGGCGTGGTGTGCGTGACGTTTGCCGACGCACTGCGTGATCATGGCGAGGTGCTGAAGCAGCACTTCATGCAGCGGGAGATGACGCTGGGCTCCGCCAAATTTGCCGCACTGCACCTGGCGCATGTCAAAGCAGGCGTGGTCGTCATCGTGCCCAAGAACGTGGCGATCGAGAAGCCCGTGGAAATCTTCCACTGGGTGGTGGGCGATCATGCCGCCATCTTCCCGCACACGCTCGTGGTCACCGGAGACAATGCCGAGGTCAGCGTAGTGGATCATTACCGAAGCCTGGAAGGCGAAGGCGGTCTGAGCATCGCGATTGCCGATCTCGTGGGCGGCCGTGGCAGCAAGATCACCTACGCGGCCTGCCAGGAACTGGCGGATGACGCGCAGGCGCTGCATCTTTCCAGCATCGTGGCCGGACGTGATGCCGCGGTGAAGAGCTTTCAGGTTCAGCTGGGCGCGAGCTTCAGCCGCAGCGAGAGCGTGAGCGACCTCATCGGCGAAGGCTCCCGCAGCGACATGCTGAGCGTGTCCCTGCCCATCGGCGAGCAGGTTGTGGATCAGCGCACGTTGCAGAACCACAAGGCACCGCACGCCAGCAGCGACCTGCTCTACAAGAACGCCCTCTACGGCAAGTCCCGCAGCATTTTCAGCGGCCTGATCACCGTGGACGAAGGCGCGCACTACACGGACGCGTACCAGACCTGCCGCAATCTGCTCAACAGCAACGAAGCCGAGGCGACTAGCCTCCCGGGCCTGGAAATCAGCGCGGACCAGGTGAAGTGCAGCCACGGCGCGACTAGCGGCCCCATCAGCGATGAAGAACTCTTCTACCTAAAGGCGCGCGGCATCAGCGACAGCGAAAGCCGCAAGCTCATTATCGAAGGCTTCCTGGCGGGTGTGATCGAACGTTTTGGCAACGGCGAGCTGCTGGACACCCTGGTGGCCCGCATTGACGAGAAGCTGGAGCGTGCGGAGTAACTCAGACGTACACGCGTGGCACGCGTGAATTGATGTTGGTCAGCACCTCGTAGGCGATGGTGCCGGCCGCATCCGCCACATCTTGAGCCGTGATGGTTTCAGCGCCATCACTGCCGATAAGGGTGACGACATCGCCATTGTAGGCGGTGCCCCATTCAAGATTGACCATGAACTGGTCCATGCACACGCGGCCAGCAATGGGATGCCGCTGGCCACGAATGAGCACAGAGCCGCGATTCGAGAGGGCACGGAAATAACCGTCTCCGTAACCGACGGGTACGGTAACAACGCGGACTTGGTGATCGCTGCGCCAAGTGCCGCCGTAGCTCACCGGGTTGCCCGGATGCACCACTTTGAAAAACACGACCTGGGATTTCCAGCTCAGTGCGGGGGTGAGGCGCACCGTGCGGCGTACTTCCTTTGAGGGATACACACCGTAGAGCATGATGCCCGGACGCACGAGATCGAGATGACTCTCTGGCATCTGCAGGATGCCGCCAGAATTGGCGATGTGACGCAGCGGTGGCTGCAGTCCGTGTTTGGGGTAAAACTCGAGGACTTCAAGGAAGCGCGAGAGCTGCTCTCTGGCGGCGGAGAGATCGGCATCGTCCGAACTGGCAAAGTGGGAGTAGATGCCTGCCACCTGCACGTTGGAAAATTTGAGGCTGGCCACCAGCAGCTTTTCTGCGCTGTACCAATGGACGCCGATGCGCTCCATGCCGGTGTCGATCTTCAAATGCACACGGGCATTCTTTTTCATCGCGGCGGCGGCTTCATCGATCTGCCGCAGTTTGTCGATGGAAGAGGCGGCCATCATCAAATCATGCTCGATGAACTGCGGAATCTGCCGTGTGGCCACACCGCCAAAAACGAGGATGGGAATGGTGACGCCCGCCTGCCGCAGGACGATGGCTTCTTCGAGGAGAGCCACGCCGAGGCAGGGCGCACCGTGATTCATCAGATGCCGCGCCACCTCGACGATGCCGTGGCCGTAGGCGTTGGCCTTTACCACCGGCATGACTTGCGCCGCACCCACGTGGGCGCGGATGGCGTCATAGTTCTGCGAGATGGCGCCGAGGCTGACCTCGACGTGGGCTGGGCGGATGGCTTCCATGGAGTGGCGACGAATCGTCGCCCAAAGATTCTATGCCGACGAATCGTCGGCGCTCCACATCAATCCAAGATGGAACGCAGTTTTCCAGCGATCTCCGCAAAAGCTTCGTCGCTGAGTGCGGGCGTTGCGGCCGCAACCAGTGGCAGTCCCTCCTCGGGCAGGGTGATCCAGGAGCGGCAGCCGCCGTAGCTTTTTGCGTATGGGAAATGCCAGTTCTGCGGCAGCTTGTAGGCACGCACGAGGGCGATGTGCAGGCAGCTCTCGTCGTCATAGATAAAGCGCTCCTTCACCACATCCTCATTCCAGATGTGCAGCGGGGCCAGGGCGGCCACCTTGTCCCAGTCCGTGACCTTCCAGACCTGCTCCAGGGTGGCGCAGCCGTCGATGTCCACGCTGGTGCGCTGCTCCTCGGGCGGGAAGTCGCGCTGGGTGTTTTCCGGCACCCAGCTCAGCTTTTCGGCCTGGTTGTGGAACCAGGTGGGAAACAGAAAAAACTGGCGGTGTTTCCACTCAAAGCCACCTCGGCCCTCGTGAATCCCGCCTTTGCGCAGGATGATGCTGAGCCGGCCCTGCACGAGGGCATCGCAGACGAAGGACCATTCTTTGAATCCGGTGGGGGAGGTGAGGTTGGGCATGCCCTGCGGATACATCGCCGCTCCGCAGCCCGCAAGTGCCGGCAGAGCGCGGAAAGTGCGGCCCGCTGTGCGACGTTTGATTCCCTGCATGGGTTCTCCTTTCAATCCAGCGGGTGCCTGCACCCGCATCAGCCGCCGCCAGCTGCTATCCGCCGGCGGTCTGGGGATGTTTGGCCTGACGATGCCGCGCTTTCTCCAAGGCCTGGAAAACCAGGGAATGGACAAGCTGGTGGCCCGCGCCAAATCGGTGATCTTCTGCTTTCAGTGGGGCGGCCCGAGTCATCTGGAGACCTTTGACATGAAGCCGGATGCGCCGGAGGGCATCCGCGGCTTTCACAAACCCATCAAGTCCAATGCAGATGGCATCTGGGTGTCAGAGAAGCTGCCGAAAACGGCGAAGGTGATGGACAAGGTGACGCTGGTGCGGTCTGTGCACCACACGATGAAGAACCACAACAGCGCAGGCTACTATGCGCTGAGCGGCCATGCACCACCGAGCGACGACCAGCGGCTGAAGGATTCACCGGATCTCTTTCCCGCCTACTCATCCGTGGTGGACAAGATCGCGCCGCTGCGGGAGGAGATTCCCACATCCGCCACTTTTCCCTACATCGTGAGCGACGGCTCGGTGACCCCGGGCCAGCGCGGGAGCTTTCTGGGCAAAGAACACGATCCCTTCATCGTGCTGCGCGATCCGAACGCGGCCGGATTTGCACTGCCAGAGCTGAGCCTGCCCAGCGGGGTGAGCTTTGAGCGCCTGAACGCAAGACGGGAACTGCAGAAGCTGGTGGATTCCCAGACCCGGCTGCTGGATTACTCGGCCGAGGCACGCGGCATCGAAAGCTACTACGACAAGGCCCTGGCCATGCTGCACAGCGAGAAGCTCCGCACTGCCTTTGACCTGACCAAGGAGCCTGACAAGGTTCGTGACGGTTACGGCCGGTCTCCCTACGGCCAAAGTCTGCTGCTGGCACGCCGACTGGTGGAGGCAGGCGTGAAGTTTGTGACGGTGAACTTTGCCCAGAGCATCGGCGGGCAGAGCACCACCGAGGGAGGCTGGGACACGCACGGCTTCAATGACACACGCATGTTCCCGATCATCGAAAAATATCACCTGCCGATCACGGAGCAGACGCTGCCCACTTTCCTGACCGACCTCGATGAGCGCGGGCTGCTGGATGAGACGCTGGTGGTGTGGATGGGAGAATTTGGCCGCACACCAAAGATCAACAAGAACGTCTCCCGCGACCACTGGCCCCAGTGCTACACCGCGCTGCTGGCAGGCGGCGGTGTGAAGCGCGGCTATGTGCACGGCGCCTCGGACAAAAACGGAGAGCACCCTGCGGACAAGCCGGTGAAGCCCGACGATCTGGCGGCCACGATGTATCACCTGCTGGGAATCCAGCCAGACACGGAGGTACGTGACGTGGTGAACCGTCCCGTGCCGATCAGCTATGGAAAAGTCATCCAGGAGATCATCGCATGAAAACGCTGCTAGCCACCCTCTGCCTGCTGGCCTGTGCCAGCACCAGCGCCAAGGACCTTGGCATGAATCCGATGTTTAAACACTACATCGGCACCTGGAAGGCCGCCGGCGAGTTGAAGGGGGAGAACAGTGTGCTCGACCTCAAGGAGGAGTGGACCGGAGCTGCGGAGGGGGACAATTCCTTTGTGATCAAAGGCACGCGTACCATCAATGGCGACACCCAGCCGTTTCAGTGGACCATCACCTACAACGAGGGCGCCGACAGCTATGAGGCCAATCTAACGGGGGCAGAAGGTTCGCAGAACATCCACTTTGAAGGACATGTCTCCGAGGTGAATCTCACGCTGGAGCTCAAGGCCATCACCGGCAGCGGCCAGAGCAGCATCACCATCACCGAGGCATTTGCGGGCACAAGCGGGGCAAAAGATGTCATCGAGAGCAAGGTGACTTTCACCGGAGATGCAGGCCAGACGACCCTGGAGGGCGTAATCAAGCACGAGAAGGAGAAACAACCGTAGTGAACATCACCAACTGGGACCAGGCGTATCAAGAGAACTTCACCCCATGGGACAAGGGCCTGCCAGCGCCGCCGCTGGCTGAATGGCTGGACCACAATACCCTGACCGGCAGGGTCCTGGTACCCGGCTGCGGCGTGGGCCACGATGTGGCGCATCTGGTTGCGCGTGGCATAGATGCTCACGGGCTCGACATCGCCCCCACCGCCGTGGCGCGTGCCAAGGCGCACTATCCAGAGCTGGCGGAGCGTTTTAACTGCGCGGATCTCTTTGAGTTTCGTGGAGAGTACGACGTCATCGTGGAGCACACCTGCCTCTGTGCACTGCCGCCGGAATGGCGAACCAAATACCGGGATGCCGTGGCGGGACTGCTGAAGCCAGGCGGACTGCTCATCGGTGTGTTTTTCATCAACCCTGAAATGGACCCCGGTGAAACGGGGCCGCCTTTTGGGATCACCCAAGACGAACTCGGTGCCCTCTTTGACCCTCGCTTTGAAGTGCTGGAGAGCTGCATCCCCGCCAAAGCCTACCCGGGCCGCGAGGGGCGTGAGTGTCTCCGTGTGCTGAAGCTGGCTTAATTGGCCGTTCCCGGAGCGGCGAATGCCGGGGGCACGAGCTGCCTAACTGTGGCTGCGATGATGTTTTCGATACCCGAGGCAAAGCGATTCGGGCGGGCATAATAAATCATGGCACCGCCTGCCTCATAGCCCCCCTCCTCCCATACGCGCTGGGAAGGGATGTAGCAGGGCACGTCATTGGTGTAGCCGTTCACCCAGGTACGGGCGGGATCGTATTCGCGCTTGAAGCGCAGGCTGTAGTCCACCACCACTTCTCCGGGCAGGTTGATCGTCAGCAAGGAGTTGCCGTAGTTCCACACCTGGATGTCATAAGGCAGGGCGGGTGGGATCTTCTCGCCACGCTCCAGCATCTCCAGATGCTTTCTGGCGTGGTAGGCGGTCCACTTGTTGGGGTCTGCCACCTTAGCTTTCCACTCGGCCTGGCTGAGAGGCTTGTCGAATGGCAGCATCACCTCCCGATGCGCGCAGTTCAGCGGACCGTTCAGAGGCTGCATCGGGTTGTTAATGAGGCGGACAATCTCCTTGGCGATGCTGATGCCGTGCTGCATGGCAAAGCGGCTCTCTTTTCGCGGATAAGGATTTTGATCGGCCCCGCAGCCGATGGCGATGATGCAAACAGAGTCCGGGAACCTTAGTTCCAGCTCCTCATGTGCCAGACCGGCCCAGTCTCCGTGGATCTCATTCATGCCGAGCGTGGTGCAGTGGCAGGCATAGCTGGCGTGAGTAGCGATGAGCTTTTTCCCATCTGCCGAGCGGATACAAAGCACCGGCAGTGCGCGATCCGTAGGTCCGCTGAAGTTCTGCGCGTTTTGAAACCCTTTGTCAGTCTTCAGCCGCCGGTTGAAGGCGAAATAGACCTTGCCCACACTCCATTCCAGCCGGGCGTGCTCCATTTTGTCCCAAGCCTTGACGATGATGCTTACGATATGCGCAGTCAGGTCTTCAGTGTAGCGCGCAATGCGTTGAACCTGATCTGCGGGCAAGTCTGCTCCAAAGAGAAAAGGCAGCACGCCCGTGAGCATGGGTGCACAGTGTGTGTGGGTCGAATGCAGGGCAAGGCGCTCATCTGCCACATGCCTGCCTGCGGAAGCGAGACGTCTGAGAACTTCGGAGCGCACCGCCGCAGGCACGCCACAGTTGTCCACACTGACGATGACGGCAGGTTTGTCATCCTGCCACTGCATGACAAGGGCGTTGGCATGCAGCCTCTGCGCCACTTTTTCATACTCCGTGGTGCGGCTGCCATAACCGCTGAGGCGCACCGGATAGCCCGGGGTGATGTCCACATTCGCCGCCCCAGCCTTCCAGAAAGACTGTGAATGAGCCTGACAAGCAAGCAGGCCCAGGAGAAGAACCGGTAGAATGATTCGTCGCATTTGTCCGATTATGGACAAATGCGACAAAAGCTTACAAGATCATTTAAGAATGTAGCAACGAGCACTACATGTTGGCATTCGTCCAATCGATGGCAGCTCGGCAGATTTCCCAGAAGCTTCCGGGTTCCAGGCTGGCTCCACCCACGAGGGCGCCGTCCACGTCCTTCTGGCTGATCAGCTCGGCCATGTTGCCAGGCTTCACACTGCCGCCGTACTGGATGCGGATCTTGGCGGCGACATCTTCACCGAAGAGCTCTCCGAGCACCTGACGGGTGAAGGCGTGGGCTTCCTGCGCCTGCTCGGGGCTGGCAGTGCGACCAGTGCCAATGGCCCAGACGGGCTCATAGGCGATGACGCAGTCGGTGATGCGACGGGGGCCGACTTCTGCGAGGGACTCACGAAGCTGGCTGCCGAGCACCTGCTCGATCTGGCCGTTGTCGCGCTCGGCGAGGGTTTCACCGATGCAGAGGATCGGATGCAGGCGGGCTTCGAGAGCCGCGAGCACCTTGGCGTTCACAATGGCGTTGGTTTCTCCGTAGAGGCTGCGGCGCTCACTGTGGCCGAGGATGACGTGCCTGCAGCCGCACTCCTTGATCATGCGTGCACTGATCTCACCAGTGAAGGCACCAGCAGGCTGTGCGCTCATGTTCTGGGCGGCCAGCTCCACGCTCTGCTCACGGGCGTTCATGAGTACGTCCTGGGCTTTGGCCAAGCTGACGAAGGGCGGAGCCACCACGATCTGTACAGGCACCTTGTCAGGCACGAGACGGGCAAAGGAGCGGAGGAAGTCATCCGTTTCCTGGGGCGTCATGTGCATTTTCCAGTTGGCGGCGATGATGGGTTTGCGGAAGTGGGCGAAGGCCATATGAGAGGAAGTTTACAGTTGTTTAAAACGATTCGGATTACTTGTCTTTGAGGCAGGCGACGCCGGGGAGGACTTTGCCTTCGAGGAGTTCGAGGGAGGCGCCACCGCCGGTGGAGATGAAGGTCATCTTGTCACCGAGCTTGGCTTTCTTGACCGCCTTCACGCTGTCGCCACCACCGATGATGGTCTTGGCGCTGGAGTTGGCCGCCACGGCCGCGGCGACGTCGAAGGTGCCCTTGGCGCTGTCCTTGATTTCAAACACGCCCATCGGGCCGTTCCAGATGACCGTCTTGGCCTTGGCGATTTCCTCGGAGAAGAGCTTCACGGACTCAGGTCCGATGTCCACGCCTTCCCAGCCATCAGGAATGCTTTCGCCGACGGAGGTGAACTTGAGGTTGCCGAGCTTCTTGGTGTCGAAGTCGAAAGAGTCGGTGATCATGGCATCCACCGGGATGAGGATCTTGACGCCACGCTCCTTGGCCTTGTCCAGTGCGGCCTGGGCGATGGGTTCCCACTCGGGCTTGTAGAGGCTTTTGCCGATGGAGATGCCTTCGACGATCTTGCGGAAGGTGTAGGCCATGCCGCCGCCGATGATGATGCTGTCCGCCTTTTCGAGCAGGCGGTTGATGACGCCGATCTTGTCGTTCACCTTCGCGCCGCCGAGGATCACCACGAAGGGGCGCTCAGGGTTTTCGAGCTCGTCGTGCAGCCATGTGAGTTCCTTCTCCATCAGGAGGCCTGAGACCGCAGGCAGGTAGTCGGCAATGCCGGCCGTGGAGCTGTGCGCACGGTGGGCGGAGCCGAAGGCGTCGTTTACAAAGATTTCGGCGAGTTCAGCCATGCCCTTGGCCAGGGTGGCGTCGTTCTTTTCTTCACCAGCGTGAAAGCGGGTGTTTTCGAGGAGAAGCACATCGCCGTTGCCCAGCGCGAGAGCCTTGGTCTTGGCTTCTTCGCCGACGCAGTCACTGGCAAAGGCCACAGGCCTGCCGATCAGGGCGCTCAGGGCCGGGGCTACGGGAGCGAGGCTCTGCTTGGGATCACGCTGGCCCTTGGGACGGCCGAGGTGGCTGGCGAGGATGATTTTGGCACCCTTTTCGATCAAGAAATTGAGGGTGGGGAGGGTCTCCTGGATGCGGGTGGCGTCGGTGATGACCATCTGGCCGTCCTTCTCTTCGAGCGGCACGTTGAAATCAACGCGTACAAAAACGCGTTTTCCGGCGAGGTCGAGGTCACGAATGGTCTGCTTGGGCATGGTGTTTTTTGATGAGGGGTAAACAAGCCGCAAGGCGGCGGGGGCGGGATTCCTAGCACAGAGCGTGCTCGGTGCGCATGCAATTTTTTGCAGACCGGCACGGCAGGCTGGGCCAAATGCCTATCTCTCGTTCAAGTCCAAGCGGTGAATCTCCAGGGGCAGTTCCTGTTCGAGGTATTCGATCAGGCTTTTCACCCTCTGGGGCAGATGCTCGTGGGCTGAGTGGGCGATCTGGAGGTCAAGCGGGGCCAAGTGCCATTCTGGCAAAAGCTGCACCAGCCGTCCGGCATTGATGTCCCGGGCTGCCATCCACTCAGGCAGGATCGTGAATCCGGCCCCCTCGATCGCGGCCTCACGCAGAGCCGTGACGGTATCCAGCAGCATAACCGGGCTCAGTTTGAGCTTCTTGACCTGCCTGGACTTCACAAGCTCCACACGATCGCGCGAGTAGAAATGCGGCTGCAAAATTCCCAGCCAAGGCAGATGATTGAGGTCGTCCGGTCGGATGGGCAGGCTGTGAAATTTGAGCAGCGAAGGAGCCGCTACAAGCCGGCGGTGGAGCTGGGCGATCTTGCGAATCGTCACCCGCCGGTCCGTGGCGGCACCGACCATGATGCCGCAGTCGAAGCCCTCCTTGATGAATTTCGTGGGCCTGTTGATGAGGTGCAGTTCCGTCGTGACATCAGGGTGCTGTCTTTGAAAACGCGAGAGCACCCGGGAAACGATCCACTGCCCTACATCCACCACAGAAACCATACGCAGGTGCCCCCGCAGGGCGCGGCGCTCGGCACGCAGGCGGCTGCCCAGGCGATCCGCCACGGTGAGAAGCTCCCGGGCGTCCGCCAGAACGACGATGCCAGCGTCCGTCAGCCTCATAGTGCGGGTGTCCCGCCGGATGAGGGGTGCGCCAATTTGAGCCTCCAGCGCCGCCAGATGCCGGCTCAGCGTGGGCTGCGCGATTCCCAAAACTCTGGCGGCACGAGAGATGCTGCCGGAGTCGGCAATCTGCACAAATTCACGCAAATGCTGGAGGTCATTCAGGCTGCTCATGCAGCTAATGTATAAGTGATATGTCGATTATGCACTATTTAAGCTGTCGCAGGATTCGTAAGTCTGAGCATGCAGCGCGCATTGTTTCCTCCCTTTTCCTTCGTTCCAGCTCTGCGGCAGGCTCTAGCAGGCCTGCTCCTCCTGAGCTCCCTGACCGCCTGCAAACGCAGCAGCAGCGCAACAGCCAGCCCTCCGCCGGCAGCGGCTCCTGAAGTGACCGTGGCCAAGCCCATCGCCAAACGGCTCATGGACTGGGATGAATTTACCGGACGCCTGACTGCGCGCAAACGTGTCGAAGTGCATGCCCGTGTCTCGGGCTACGTGACGAAAGTCAGCTTCAAAGAAGGCGCGGAAGTCAAAGCAGGCGATCTGCTCTTCACCATCGACCCGCGCCCTTACCAAGCCATTGTTGAACGCGCCGAGGCCATGCTGGCCCAGGCCAAATCAGCCGCCGAGGTGGCCAGCGTGGAAGCGCGGAATGCCACCGCCTTGCGCCAGGGGCAGGCCATCTCTGTGGAAGAGTCCGAACGCCGTCTGAAAAGCGCCACCGGCGAAATGGCCGGCGTACGTGGAGCCGAAGCCGCCGTGCGCGCCGCCAAGCTGGATCTGGAATTCACCGAAATCCACGCCCCCATCAGCGGCCGCATCAGTGACGCACGCGTGACAGAGGGCAACCTCGTCAGCGGTGGCAACCAAGGAGCCACGCTGCTGACCACCATCGTGGAGCTGGATCCCATCTACTGCGAGATCGAGGCCGATGAGCGTTCCGTGCTCAAATACCGCGAGATGCACAAGACCGGCGAGCGCACGAGCGCCATGTTTGCCCGGATTCCCGCGCAGATGGAACTGCTGAACCAGGACGGCTGGCCCAACCACGGCGAGATCGATTTCGTGGACAACCAGCTCAACCCCGCGACCGGAACGATCCGTGCGCGTGCTGTGTTTCCCAACGCCGACCATCTGATGTCTCCCGGCTTATTTGCCAAGGTGCGCATTCCCGGCAGCGGCGAGTACGACGGCCTGCTCATTCGTGATTCCGCCGTGGGTGACGACCAGGGCAGCAGCTTTGTGTGGGTGCTGGACGCCGAGGACAAGGCAGTTTACAAACCCGTCACTCTCGGCCCGCTTCTGGATGAGATGCGGGTCATCCGCAAAGGTTTGAAAGCAGAAGACCGGGTGGTTGTGCTGGGCCTGATGAGCGTGCGCAACGGCGCCAAGGTGAAGGCCACACTGACCGACATGCAGCCAGCGGCGGAAGCCACCAAATAACACCGACATGAATTTCGCCCGCTTCTTTGTGGACCGGCCCATCTTTGCGGCCGTGCTGAGCATCGTCATCACGCTGCTGGGTGTACTCGCCTACGTGGCGCTGCCCATCGCGCAATATCCCGAGGTCATTCCGCCCACAGTGGTGGTTTCGGCCACGTATCCCGGGGCGGATGCGCGAACGCTGGCTGAAACCGTCTCCACCCCTCTGGAGCAGGAGATCAACGGCGTGGAAAACATGCTCTACCTCTCCTCCTCCTCCACCAGCGATGGCAAGGTGCAGATCACCGTGACCTTCCGCCTTGGCTCGGACCTGAATGAGGCGCAGGTGCTGGTGCAAAACCGCGTGAACGCCGCTGTCTCCCGCCTGCCGGAAGAGGTGCGCCGCCTGGGGGTGAATGTGAACAAGCGCTCGCCGGACCTCACGCTGGCGGCGCAGTTTTACAGCCCTGACGGCTCGCGGGAAGTCGCCTATCTCAGCAACTACGTTACACTGCAGGTGCAAAATGAAATCGCCCGTATTCCAGGGGTGGCGGAGGCATCCTCCCTCGGCGGGCTGGACTACTCGATGCGCATCTGGCTCGACCCTGAAAAAGTGGCCAGCCTAGGTCTGACCGCCGGCGATGTCGTGCGCGCGATCCGTGAACAGAATGTGCAGGTGGCCGCCGGGTCGCTTGGCCAGCCGCCAGCCTCCAAGGACTCTGAGTTCCAATACACCCTCACCGCACCGGGCCGCCTGAAGAAGGCCGAGGAGTTTGGCGACATTGTGCTCAAGACCGGAACGCAGGGCGATGTGGTGCGCCTGGCCAACGTGGCGCGCATCGAGCTCGGCTCCCGCGACTACTCCAGCCGCACCTACATGGACGGCTACAACGCCGTCTCACTCCGTGTGTTCCAACTGCCCGGCAGCAACGCCATTGAAACCGCCGATTCCGTTTACAGGCGCCTCAACCAGCTCAAGGAGCGCTTCCCGCCGGGGGTTGATTACGTCATCAACTATGACACCACCAAATTCGTACGTGCTTCGATTGAGTCCGTGCTTCACACCCTCATGGAGGCGGTTCTGCTGGTGGTCTTCGTCGTCATCGTCTTCCTGCAAAACTGGCGCGCATCCGTCATCCCGCTGCTGGCCGTTCCGGTCTCCCTCATCGGCACCCTAGCAGTGATGCAGTGGATGGGTTTCTCGCTGAACAACCTTTCGTTGTTCGGGCTGGTGCTTGCCATCGGCATCGTCGTCGATGACGCCATCGTGGTGGTGGAGAACGTCGAGCGAAACATCGCGCTGGGTCTGAGCCCGCGGGAGGCGGCCGTGCGTGCGATGAATGAGGTGAGTGGAGCCGTCATTGCCGTGGCGCTGGTGCTCTGCGCCGTGTTCGTGCCCACGGCTTTCATCAGCGGCATCACTGGCCAGTTCTACCGCCAGTTTGCGCTGACCATCGCGGTTTCCACCGTCATTTCCGCCTTCAATTCCCTGACACTCAGCCCCGCGCTCTGCGCTCTGCTGCTGCAGCCGCATGGAGTAAAGCCGGACTGGTTCACGCGCCTGCTGAACGCCTTGCTGGGCTGGTTCTTCGCAGGCTTCAACCGCGTGTTCCAGTTCGGTTCGGACCTCTATGCGTCCCTCGTCGGCAAGCTCATCCGTCTGGCGGTGATCGTCCTCATTGGTTATGCCGGGCTGATCGGTCTGGCAGGCAAGCTTTTCAAAGATGTACCCGCAGGTTTCATCCCCTCCCAGGACATGGGCTACGCCATCGTGCTGGTCCAGCTGCCCGACGGCGCCTCTTTTGAGCGAACCGATACCGTGGTGCGCCGCATGGATGCCATGGCGCGTGAGATTCCCGGGGTGGCACACACCTTTGCCATCTCCGGCTACTCCTCCGTGCTGCAGGCCAATCAGCCCAACGTGGGCGCGGCCTTCCTGGTGTTTGACGACTTTGCCAGACGCCAGTCTCCCGAGCTGAAGGGAGATGGCCTGCTGGCTGTCATCCGCAAAAAGTTCTCCACCATCCAGGAGGGCCGTGTGCTGGTGCTGCCACCGCCGCCACTCCGCGGTCTGGGAAATGCCGGTGGCTTCAAAATCCAGGTGCAGGACCTCAACAACGCTGGCCTGCCAGCACTGGAAGCAGCCACGCAGAAGCTGCTGGCGGCCGCTCAGCAGGAGCCGGGCCTGATCTCTCTCATCACCGGATTCCGTGCCCGGACGCCGCAGTTCAAACTCGAGATCAACCGTGCCCAGGCCAAGACGATGGGGGTCTCCCTGGCTGACCTGAATGAGGCGCTGCAGATCTATCTTGGTTCTGTTTACGTGAACGACTTCAACCTTTTCGGCCGCACCTACCAGGTCACCGCGCAAGCCGATGCGGAATACCGCAAAGACCCCACAGACGTGAGCCGCATCAAAATCCGTAATCAGGCAGGCGAAATGGTGCCCCTGGCGGCACTGGTGAGAGTGGTGAAAACGGGCGGCGCCGACCGTGTGCAACGCTACAACCTCTACTACTCCGCAGACATCAACGGCAACACCCTTCCCGGCATCAGCTCCGGCCAGATGATCGAAAAGATCGAGCGCCTGGCCAAGGAACACCTGCCGGTGGGATTTGCCATCGAGTGGACGGACCTCACCTACCAGCAGATCCTGGCTGGAGACACCCTCATCTACATCTTCCCTCTGTGCGTCATCTTCGTTTTCCTGGTCCTCTCCGCCCAGTATGAAAGCTGGAGCCTGCCCATGGCCATCATTCTGATCGTGCCGATGTGCCTTCTCTCCGCCATCGGCGGCGTGTGGCTGCGCGCGCAGGACAACAACATCTTCACCCAGATCGGCCTTGTGGTGCTCGTCGGCCTCGCGGCCAAAAACGCCATCCTCATCGTGGAATTTGCCAAACAGCTGCAGGACACCGGCATGGACCGAGTGAAGGCTGCCGTGGAAGCCTGCCGCCTGCGCCTGCGGCCCATCCTGATGACCAGCTTTGCCTTCATCCTGGGCGTGCTGCCGCTGGTGCTGGCCACAGGTGCGGGCGCGGAGATGCGCCAGGCCCTTGGTACGGCGGTGTTCTTCGGCATGATCGGGGTCACGATCTTCGGCCTGCTGTTTACACCTGTGTTTTATGTTATCATCCGTGCCTTCGTGGAACGCCGCGAACGTCGCCTCCACTCAGCCGCTCCCGTCCCTGTGATTCATGAAGCCCACTAATTCATTCCTCCTCATCGCCTGTCTGGTTTCCAGCTGCAATGTGGGGCCTAAGTTTGTCAAACCCCAGCCCAAGATGCCTGCGGACTATGCGTCACGTGGAAAGATGGAGCAGAAGGCTCAGGAGGTGGACGCAGCCTGGTGGCGCAAGCTCAACGACAGCACCCTGAACGAACTGGTGGCCCAGGCCGAGGTGCAGAACAAGGATCTGGCCGCCGGACGCGCCCGCCTGCTGGAGGCCCGCGCCCTGTGGCGTGAGTCACGCTTCAACTATGCGCCCACCGTCACCCTGGGCTCCACGTATGAAAACACCCGCAATGGAGCCACATCCTTCTCAGGCCTGCGCACGCGCGACTATGAGCTGTACCGCACAGGATTTGATGCGGACTGGGAGCTGGACTTTTTTGGTCGCATTCGCAATTCCGTGAAAGCCGCCAAGGCCAACTCAAGCGCCATGGACACCAACCTGCAGGACCTGCTGATCTCCCTGCAATCTGAGGTGGCCAGCAACTACATGGAACTGCGTGGGGCCCAGGCCCAGCTGACCGTGGCGAACGAAAACGCCAGCAATCAGCGTGATGCCCTTCATATTGCAGAAGCATCGCTCAAAGGCGGGCGTGGCACGCAGCTCGATGTCGCGCGCGCCAACGCCCTGTGGAATGCCACCATGGCGCAGATCCCCACCTACCAGGAGAATGTGGCCAGATCGATCCACCGCATCGCCGTCCTGTGCGGGCAAAATCCATCTGAACTCCGCGCCAAACTGCAGGTGACCAAAAAACAGCCCGCAGTTCCGGCCCACATCGGCATCATCAAGCCGGCCGATCTGCTGCGCCGCCGCCCGGACATCCGCACCGCCGAAAACATTCTGGCGGCGGAAACCGCACGCATCGGAGTTGCCGTCGCGGATTTGTTCCCCCGCGTCACATTCAACGGACGCATTGGCTTTGAAGCCGCCGCACTTGCCTATATGAGCGACCGTAACAACGCCGATGGTTACAGTTTTGGCCCCCGCATCACCTGGGCGGCATTCAATCTGGGCCGCGTCAGGCAGCAGATCGCCGCCGCCGGCAAGCGTGCGGACGCCGCCTTGGCCCGCTATGAGCAGACAGTGCTGCTGGCGCTCGAAGAGGCGGAAAACGCCCTGACGGTTTATGATCGTGAACGCCTCCGCCTTCGCCATCTGGAAGCCTCCGCCGCCTCTGCCCGTGAAGCCGCCACCTTGGCGCGCAAACGCTACCAGGACGGTATTGCCGACTTTCTGACAGTGCTGGATGCAGAGCGCATGGCGCTTGGCGCTCAGAATGACATCGTCGTGAGCCGCACACGCGTGGCCACAGCCTGGGTGACGATTTACAAGGCCATGGGCGGCGGCTGGAACGGCTGAGCTGGTGTATCGGCCCGCTCAGAGATGACCGGGCTAGTTCACTTCCTCAAAAACCTGCGAGCACGAGCCGGCCAGCTTTATGGGCCAACCATCAGCAGCTGGCCTTCGCTTTTCGGCACGCCACCTTTCTTCTCAACACTGAGAGCAAATTTTGCCTCTCCCGTCACGGCTTCGACGGGTTTGAAAACGGTCTTAACAGATCCTTTGGGATCTACGGTCACGACGCCGGCGCTGACTGGATCAGGCTTGCCGGGATCCACGACCCAGAGCTGGTAATCTTTGTCAGACTCCACGCGGGGCATCTTGTCGAGCACAAGCACGCCCTGGCTGCGCTTCTGGTCCCAGACCACCAGCATCTCGCTGCGGCGGTATTCCCAGACCTTGCTCTGAAGTGTGGCGATCTGGAGCTGGGATTCCTGCTCCTGCTTTTTCAGTGCATCCAGATCAGCGGTGAGCCTGGCAATCTGAGCGCTGGCATCGGTTTCACGCTTGCGAAGCGAGTCGATCTCATCCTGAAGCGCCTTTTTCTGCGCCTCGTATTCATCACGGCGTCTTTTGAGTTCCTCCTCCAGCGTACGTGCCTTGGCTTTGCCATCGTCCACCACAGGTGTGACGGGATTGGCAGGAGGCGCGATCGCGCGCGATGCTGCCGCAAGCTGCTCTGTCATGCCAGCACGCTCATTCCAGAGCCAAATCGAGGCCAGGGCAAAACTGGCGGCCAGCGCCCAGCCCGCGCCACCAACGATGGCTCCACGAGACAGGCCCATGCCCTTGACTCCTTTGACACGCATTTTGGCACGGATGCGCTTCTTCATGTCGGAAGGAGGCTCCGTCGGCTTGATAAGATAGCCCAGTTCAGCAGCGGTGATGTCGAGTTCGAGACCAAGCGTGCGCAGGTCTTTGTCACGCGCCACGGTGCCGTCCAGAGTACGCTTTTCGTCGCTCTCCAGCATGCCGAGAGCATTCATGGCGGCCAGTTCTTCAAATCGTTCCTGTTCCATCATGCCCCTCCTTTCAAAAGATCACGCAGGCGCAGAAGCCCGCGGCGAATGTTGGTCTTTACGGTGCCAAGCGGCATGCCGAGTGATTCAGCGATCACATGGTGAGTGAGTCCCTTGAGAAAGGCGCATTCGATGAGCTGACGCTGTTCCTTGGGCAGTTCATTCAGCGCCCGACTCACCGCCTCGCCACGCTCTGCATCCTGCATGGCTTCGTCTGCAGACGGGGAGGAGCTGCGGAGAGTGGTCTGCTCCAGCACCGCACCGTCCACTAGGCGGTTCCTGCGGCCCAGCATGCGCATGCGGTCGATCGCCTTATGACGGAAGAGCATCACCGCCCAGGTGAAGGCCTTGCTGCGCTCAGGATCGAAGCTGGGAGCACGCTCCCAGAGCTGCACAAAACCCTCCTGCAGCACCTCTTCTGCCTCCTTTTCATCATAGAGCATCTGACGCAGAAGGCCGAAAAGGCGGGGTGCCAGCCTGTCGTAGAGCTGGTCAAACGCGCGCGCGTCCCCGCGTCCAGCACGCTGGAGCAGCTCTTCTTCGCTGAGTTCTGGTTGGCTCATGGGGGGGTGGCACGCTGGCATAGCCGGATGGGCTGCCGAGCGCGGATTCCATGCCAGAGCTATTGCAGTCACACAAGTTTTTGCGTCATGAAAGACGCGCCGGATTCAAAAAAAGTCACTTTATGTCCACCAGCCGGCAATTCCGGGTGAAGAGCAGGGACGACTCGATCTTGTCAGGTGACACCCCTGTCAGACGAGTCAGCGCCTGACGGTAGAGTAGAATTTGCGGGCGATAACCCGCAGTTTTTTCCTCCAATGCCGCCTCATCTGGCACCTCATCTGTTTTAAAATCAATCAGTCGTACGGAGTCTTGCTTGACGATGACCCGGTCAAATACACCACTGATCCAGTTTCCTTCATGGATCAGATCGAAGGGCTTTTCGCGCCACGCGGCGCCCCCGGCTTCCGGCCGGCCAAAGGCATACAATGCAGCAGCGGACTGCAGGACAGCACGCACCATGGCCAGCGCTGCTGCCTCCACCGCCTCTCCGCGCAGGAGACCGGACTCCCGCCAGCGGGACTCCAGGGTTTCCATGCTGAACCCAGCGCCCCACCATTCCACGTGGGAAAAGAGTTCATGCACCAGGTTTCCCAGCCGACGGCCGGGTTCGCGATCCGCGCTGAAGAGCATGGAGCCCTTCACCTGAAAGTCTTCCTCGCCGGAGGGCGTCACCCGTCGGGCCAGAGGCTGATGCTCCCGCAGCAGCTCGCCCAGCGATATCTTTGCCAACGCCACCTCGGGCGGTCTGGGGGCCAGGCTGGGCAGATGGGAATACCACTGCGGATCCCCCGTCTGCCACTCGGTCAGATAGGACTCCGAAGCCTCCCCTTCCACCTCCACTCCCAGCATCCGACGAACGAACTGCGCCTCCTTCATCGTCGGCTCTTTGGTCTTGGGTGGCGGCTCGGCGATCAGATAGAGGCCGCGTTTTGCACGTGTCATAGCCACGTAGAGGCGGCAGAGAGACTCAAATCCCGCCCGCTGCTTGGCCGTGTCCTGCTCCTGCTTCAATGCCTCATGAAATGGGGCAAAAATGCGCGGGGGCTCCTGCAGCACCCAGGAAACCCCTCCCAGCGCGTCCCGGCTTACAAGCAGCGAGCGCGAACGCACGTGACTCATCGCGTCTCCGTCCAGATCCGGCAGAATGACCACGTCAAACTCCAGCCCCTTGGCCTTGTGCACCGTCATCACCTGCACCGCATTGGCCGCACCACGCACCTGCACCGGCATCTCACGCACATGCTGCAGAAAAGCATCCATGTCTCTTGAGCCGCCCGCGTCGAAGACGGCGGCCATTTCGCCAAACTGCCGCAGCCGCAGCTCGTGAAATACATCCATTTCAGGAAACACCGCGCGCACGCACTCGGCCCACACCTCCACAAAACCGACAAAGCCATGCTCCAAAATTCTGGACCGCACCTGCTGGCAGGTCCATTTCCAGCCCCGGCTGGGAAGTTCGATCTGCGGCCACAGAGGCGTCATTTTAAGATGCTCCAGCGCCAGCGTGTCCCCCGGATGCGCCGCCAGCTGCAGCAGCGAGAGCAGGGCCAGCGTAACGGCATTGTCCGTGGCAGGGTAGATCTGTGATTCGCAGACGACTTCCATGCCTGTAGAGGCACGGAGTTCCTCAGCGATGGCGTTGGCGCTTTTGTTTCCCCGCACCAAAACAGCACATGTCAGGCCGCGTTCCAGAGGCCGTATTTCGTTCAGCAGCGCAGTGACCGCAGGCGTGGTGTCAGTGCTGCGCCGCCCCTCTTCATTCAGCACACTGAGCAGCGCCGCATGGCCTGTCACACTCTTGTTTCTATCTGCCGCCTGATGCTTCTCGAAGGCAAACCCGGTGGTGCATCCAGGCAGCAGCGCCTCGATTCCAGCCACATTTTCAAAGACTGCATTCACCGCCTCCAGCACCGCAGGCGCGCTGCGGAATGACTTGCTGAGAGTCTGCGGCTCCAGTCCATCCCCACCCTCGCCCGGCCACTGTCGCAGCACGTCGTCAAAAAGGCCCGGCTCCGCCTGACGCCAGAGATAGATGGACTGCTTGGGATCTCCCACAGCATAGAAGCTGCGCCGCCCGGTGTCATCTTGCATGACCTCGTCCACCAGCCCGCTGACGACGTTCCACTGCACCCGGCTGGTGTCCTGAAACTCGTCAAAGAGCCAGTGGTCATAGCGGCCATCCAGTCTGAACCACAGATCCGCGCTCTCGCCATCCGCCCACTCCGCCCCGTCCACAGAGGCGGCCGCCAGAAGACGCTGCACATCGGCAAAGGACAGCCTGCCCCGTGCGCGCACCCGCCGTGAATACTCGGCCTCGTATATGCACATCAACGCGGCCATGCCCCGCGTGCGCTGCGCCCGGCAGTCAAGCTCCTGCAGCAGCAGCATCCCAGCTACACGCGCCCAGGCGCGCGCCACCTCGCCGCTGAGTTCCGTCTTCTTTCCCCGCGCCCAGCCAATGTCAGCCCTGCCAGCCTTTAGTTCAGGCCAGATGGCAGCCGTTTTTTCCAGGAAATACTTCACTCGCAGTGGCAGCGTGGCTCCGGGTTCCCACGTGGAAGCTTGAGCAATGAACTGATCGAAAAAGTCTCTCCCTTCGTCCGTTCGAGGCACAAAGCGATCCTGCAAGGCCTGTAGCGCCTCCCCCAAAGCTCCGCTGACCTCTCTTTCCAGTCCAGGCAGCGCCCCCCAGCGGGAGCCATCCCCGCTGTCCAGCCATGTGGCGTGATGATCATCGATCCAGGACTCCAGACTGCCTGCGGCACTGCGCTCCTCAATGCCAAAAGTGGCCTGCTTGAAGCCCTCCAGCAGCGCCCGGCCCGCCTGATCATCCCTTGAAGAATGAATCTGCTCCAGCAGGGCATCCAGCGCCTCACGCCGGGCCTGCGCCGCTTCATTCTCCGCCATCACGGTGGCTCCCAAAGGCAGCCCCAGCTCCAGGGGAAAACAGGCCGTGATGCTGGAAAAAAAGCTGTCCATCGTCCCCAGCCTCAGCCGGTGCAGCCGCTGCGTGACTCTGCGAAGCAGGACCGAAAAATCAGGCCAGTCGGACGGCAGAGGCTCCATGCCAGAGAGATAAGGCCCAGCATCTCCGGGTTGCTGGGAAAGCACAGACAGCCTCTGAAGAATCCGCTGAAAAAACTCCCCCGCCGCCTTGCGGGTAAAGGTCATGGCCGCAATGCTCTCCGGCGGCTGCCCGAGCGTGAGCAGATGCAGATGCCGCCTCACCAGCTGGTAGGTCTTACCGGAGCCGGCAGAGGCGGAAACAAGGATGTGACGAAGACGGCTCAAGCGGGTGAATGATGCAAGCCCACAGGCCGCGCCATGTCCAGCATTCTCACCTCTCCACCCAGCGCCGGATCCAGGGCAGCGCCAGCACCACGGCAATGATGACGACAGCTCCGGCATAGAACCCCGAACTCATGAACTCCGAGCGCCCAAAGATCAGTGCTGCCAGCACGATGCCATAGACCGGCTCCATATTGTAAACCACGTTCACGGTAAAAACGCTGACACGGCGCAGCACATCCATAAAAGCGGCATAAGCGGCCGCAGTGCAGATCAGCCCCAGCACAGCCACCCAGATCACCGAAGAGCCTTGAGGCATGGCAGGCAAATGCCCACCCTCCAGCCATGGACGCGACATGACCGCCGCCGCACAGGCACCAGCCATCTGATAGGTGCCAATGACGCTCCAGTGCACATCCCGGGCCACCTGCTGCTTGCTCATCGTGGCAAAGAAAGCGGCCAGCACTGCAGCGGCAATGGCCACCGAGAAGCCCTGCCAGTAGCGAAACTCCACCTGATAGATGGACCACACCGCCCCGACCATGACCGCCCCCACCACGAGTTCCGCCAGTCGCCAGCGCCTGCTCCCATCAATGAGCGGCTCGATCAATGAGCACCAAAGCATGGCCGTGGGCATGGCCGCGAGACACACCGAGGCCGTGGCCAGCCGCGCCGACCAGAAGAATAAAACCCAGTGCAACCCGAGAACGCCCCCCACGCTGAGCATGGCCGCTGCTTTTTTCAGGGGCACTATCAGCCCATGCCCGCAAACTCCGGCCACTCCCACGAAACAAACCACCGCCAGTACTGTGCGCCAGACCACTACATCCACGGGCGGCAGGGCGATCAACTTGCCCAGAATAGCCGTAAGCCCCCAGGCCAGCACGACAAGGTGCAGCTGTACGTAATTGCGCAAATGAAGGCGGATCATGGCTGGTGACGAAATTGTTTCTTCGGCGGCGAGACAGCGTAAAGCTCGTAATTACCCGGCTTCACGCAGGACAAAATCCGCCATTACCCCCTGGCTGTGCATTCGCCATGCGCAAAATTTGGCAAGAACCTCCCTAGAACTTACGCCTTGACGTGGAGCACTGTGGAAGCAGTACTGCGTGCTTGTCGTGCCCCCGTTTGGGCAGGCCTTGCCGCCCAGTTTGTTTTTGTCCTGCACATTTTGTTTCTGCCTATGAATTACGGATCCCACCTCATGTCTCGCCTGACGCTGTCTTCCATCGTGGCAATCTCAGCTTTGATCGCCACTCCGCTGCAGGTGCAGGCCCAGGTTGGTTTGCCAGCGGCCCCGGCAGCCAAGAAGATCGTGCAGGATGTGCAGATCGTCCTCAAAGGCGCGATCAAGCTGGATGAAAACCGCATCCGCAGCCAGATGTCCACCCGCGTGGGCCAGCCCTTCTCCAATGAGTCTGTGGAACGCGACATCCGCACCCTCTACGGCACTGGGGCCGTGGAAAACCTGGACATCCGCGCCGTGGACGTGGCCGGCGGTGTTAAGGTGATCGTGGAAATCATCGGCCGTGGTGGCATTGCCGAAATCAAATTCTACGGCAACACCGCCATCGACAGCGCCAAGCTGCGCAAAGACATCTCCGTCAAAGTGGGTGATCCTGTGGATGACATCAAGCTCTCCGCCGCCAACCAGAAGATCGTGGAAATGTATGAGAAGAAGGGCTTCTCCGATGTGACGGCCAACTACGACATCACCCCTTCCGAGCGCGAGGGCTTCTCCACGGTGACCTTCAAGATCGAAGAAGGTGCAAGGGGCATCATCCACGACATCCGCTTTGAGGGCAACACCGCCATCAAATCCCGCATTCTGCGCGGCCTCATCAAATCCCAGGAGCACCACTTCTGGAATCTCTGGGGCAAAAAAGGCAAGATCAACAACCAGGACCTGCAGGAGGACATCAAAAAGATCGAGCAGGCCTTTCAGGACAAAGGCTTTGTGTATGCCAAGGTGACCGAGGTGCGCCGCGAACCCGTCTCCTCCAAGCAGATGGACATCGTCTATGTCGTCAATGAAGGTGCCAAATATGATGTCTCGGGCGTCAAAATCTCAGGCAACAGCATCTTCACCTTTGAAGAACTGAACCGCGGGGTGAAGACCGAAGCAGGCTTCCCCTATGTGGGCAGCTACATCAAGGCCGATGAAAAGATGATCCAGGACTACTATGGCTCCCGCGGCTACGCTGACGCCCGTGTCGAAACCAGCATCACCGAATCCGGCCCCGGACAGGTCGCAGTGGCGTTCAGCATCACCGAAGGCACCAAGTCCTACATCAGCAAGGTCAACATCTCCGGAAACTCGGTCACCAAGGATGAAGTCATCCGCCGCGAGCTTCCCTTTGCCCCGGGCGAAATCCTCGACACCACGAAAATCGAGACTGGTAAGAACCGCCTGCAAAACCTGAACTACTTCAGCAGCGTGGACGTGCGCAATGTTCCCACCACGGCTCCCGGCTACAAGGATGTGGATGTGAATGTGGCGGAACAGGCCACCGGCACGGTGAACTTCGGCGCAGGCTTCAGCTCCATCGACAGCATCACCGGCTTCATCCAGGTGACGCAGACCAATTTCGACATCAGCGACTGGAAGGATTTCCGAGGCGGTGGCCAGCGTTTCAACACCAACATTCGTGCTGGTGCGCTGCGTCGTGACGTCACCGTCAGCTGGACTGAACCGTGGTTCCTGGGCCGCGAGCTCTCCCTCACCGTCGAAGCCTTCTTCCACAACCTCTACTACCTCTCCAACTTCTTCAACCAGACCAACCTGGGTGCTTCCACTGGCCTGCGCAAACGCCTTGGCGAGCACGCCTACATCGACACCACATACACCCTGCAGCAGATCAAGGTGCAGGGCATTGCCAGCGGTGCCTCCCCCCTCATCGCCCAGGAGGCTGGCTCGTATATTCAGAGCAAGGTGGAAGCCAATCTGGTGCATGACACCCGCGACAGCGTGTTCATCACCCGCAGCGGCCACAAATTTGAAGCCGGTGCGCTGATGTCTGGCCTGGGGGGCAACGTTCCCGTTTATGGCGCCAACATCGGCGGTCAGCAGTATTTCAACCTTCCCGGAGACACCATCCTCAGCTTTGAGGGAATGTTCCGCGTGGTCAACAGCTGGCAGGGCAGCAAGCGCGTTCCCATCTTCGAACGCCAGTTCCTCGGTGGTGCCAACAACCTGCGCGGTTTTGCCTATCGTCACGCCGGTCCCAAGGACAACACTGGTGAACCGATCGGCGGCCTGACCTCCATTTACGCCACCAGCGAGTTTTCTGTTCCGGTGCACATCACCGCCAATGCCGACAAATCTCCTCGTGTCGTGTTCTTTGGAGACATCGGCACCATCTCAGGTGCATCAGGTGCCAGCTACGGAAACAGCACCGTTTATTCCGATGCCGGCATCGGCCTGCGTCTCTTCCTCCCAGTGGGTCCGATCCGTGTTGATTACGCGGTGCCGATCGGCAAGGACCAGACGTCTGGAAGCGGCCGCTTCCAGTTCAACATGGGCTACAAGTTCTAAAAGCCTGTAACGGACATTTTGTTTGTTCACTTCCACAATCCCCTTCAAACTCCCCTACTTATGATTCGCAGCGCGCTTACCGCCCTCCTACTCCTCGCCGCAGCCTCCCTTCAGGCAGCAGACCTCAAAATTGGCGTCATCGACATGTCCAAGGTCTTCCAGGAATTCCACAAGACCAAAACCGCCGCGGAGAAGTACAAGGGCAACTACGAAAAGGCCTCCCAGGAGATGAACGAGCGCTCCACGGCCTACAAAAACCTGGCCAACGAAGCGCAGAAGCTGCAGAAAATGGCCCAGGACTCCATCATCACTCCTGAACAGCGCGCCAAATATGGTGCCGACTTCAATGACAAGATGAAAGAGCTCCGCTCCATGGAAATGGAAATGCAGGAATTTGCCGAGCGCCGCCAGACCCAGCTCAAGCAGGAAGACATGAGCATCCGCAAGGGGCTGTATGAGGAGATCCTGGACGTGGTCCGCGCCCGCGCCAAAAAGGACGCTTTTGACTTTGTGTTCGACAAGACCGGCGTCAGCCTTTCCACCGTGCCGATCATCCTGCACGTCCGTGAAGGTGCCGCCACCGACCTGACCGACCAGCTCATCGTCGAACTCAACAAAGACGCCCCCCCTCCCGGGACTGAGCCCAAGAAGGAAGAAGCCGCCCCCAAGGCTGATGCCGGCAAGAAGTAACCTGCCCGGATAAATTTTCAAAAGGCACGACGCAGAGTATTGCGTCGTGCCTTTTTTTGTTTCAGCATTCTTTCCCTAGTCTGAATTCATGAGCCAATCCATCACCTTGCAGAAACTCGCTGAGCTCGTCGGAGGCTCCATCTCCACGGGCAGCCCTGACATTCTCATCACTGGACTGAACTCCCTCATGGAGGCGACGTCTGGAGATGTGACGTTTCTTGGCAACGTGCGCTACCTGCCCGCACTGAAGACCACCAAAGCATCCGCCGCCTTGGTCCCGGAAGATCTGAATGCAGAAGATGCCCGCGAAGGCCTGGCCCTCATCCGCCTCAAAAATCCCACCCTGGCGTTTTCACACGTCATCAGCTTCTTTGGTCCGCCCGCCGTCGAGTTCAAGCCGGGTGTGCATGCCACGGCCACCATCGCCGCAGATGCCGTGCTGGATCCGCAGAAAGTCAGCGTTGGTCCTCACGCCGTCATCGAGAGCGGCGCACAGATCGCGGATGGCTGCACGATCCACGCCGGAGCCTACATCGGCCGTGGTGTGAAGCTGGGCGAAGGCTGCATCATTCACGCCACCGCAGTCATTAAAGAGTACTGCGTGCTTGGCCGCCGCGTGATCCTGCACAGCGGCTCTGTGATCGGCAGCGATGGCTTTGGCTACGAGATGGTCCAGGGACGGCATCAAAAGATCGACCAGGTCGGCATCGTACAGATTGATGACGATGTGGAAATCGGTTCCTGCACCACCATCGACCGCGCGCGCTTTGGCCGCACATGGATCGGCGAGGGCTGCAAGATCGACAATCTGGTGCAGATCGGGCACAACTGCACACTCGGGAAGCACTGCATCATCGTCTCCCAGACCGGGATCTCCGGCAGCACTCGCCTGGGCAACTATGTCACCATGGGCGGGCAGGTTGGTGTGGCGGGCCATCTGGAGATCGGCGACAAGGTCATGTTCCTGGCCAAATCCGGTGTCACCAAAAACATTCTGGAACCCGGGGCCTATACCGGCTACCCCGCACGTCCGCTTATGGAAGGCCGCAAAATGCTCAGCCTACCGGCCAAAATTCCTGACCTGCTGGACCGCGTACGCGCCCTGGAAAAGAAAATCGCCGCGCTCGAAGGCAGTGCCGCCGGTGCCTGAGCAGAGCAGCGGACACCTCACAGACAGCCCGATGGAATCTAAGGCCGGACGTTGCCAATGTCCGGCCCTCGATTAATTTCCCCTCCCCCATGACCGCCGCCTCCATCCTTCCCCTCCCCGTGATGCCAGACACCCACGGCCACTTTGGCCAGTATGGCGGCATGTTTGTGCCTGAGACGCTCATGTCTGCGCTGACAGAGCTGACGGACCACTATGAGAAAGCCAAAGCCGACCCCGCTTTCCAAAAGGAGCTGGACCGGCTGCTGCACGAATACGTCGGGCGCCCTACGCCGCTTTATTTCGCCGAGCGCTGGACCGAAAAACTGGGCGGTGCAAAAATTTACCTCAAGCGCGAAGACCTGCTGCACACGGGTGCACACAAGATCAACAACGCCCTGGGGCAGATCCTCCTCGCGCAGCGCCTGGGCAAGAAGCGCATCATCGCTGAAACCGGGGCAGGACAGCACGGCGTGGCTACCGCCACGGTATGTGCACGCTTCGGCTTTGAGTGCGTCATCTACATGGGCAAGGTGGACATGGAGCGCCAGGCGCTGAACGTCGCCCGCATGCGTTTCCTGGGAGCCAAGGTGGTGGCAGTCACCGCAGGCCAGGCCACCCTGAAGGAAGCCGTGAATGAAGCCATGCGCGACTGGGTCACCAACGTGCGCACCACACACTACATCCTTGGCTCCGCACTGGGTTCCCACCCCTTCCCGATGATGGTGCGCGACTTTCACCGCGTCATCGGCGTGGAGGCACGCCGGCAGATTCTGGAGCGTGAAGAACGCCTGCCAGACCTCCTCGTGGCCTGCGTGGGTGGCGGCAGCAACAGCATCGGCCTCTTCCATCCTTTCCTGAATGACAAAGACGTGCGCATGACCGGTGTGGAGGCCGGAGGCGATGGCATCATCCCCGAGCGTCATGCCGCACGTTTCCAGGGTGGCCGTCTCGGAGTGCTGCAGGGCACCAAGACCTGGCTGCTGGCCAATGCCGACGGACAGATCGAGCTCACCCACAGCGTCAGCGCCGGCCTGGACTACGCCGCCATCGGTCCGGAACACGCCTGGCTGCATGACCAGAACCGCGTCACCTACAACTACGCCACGGATGACGAAGCGCTCGCCGCCTTCCAGGAGCTCAGCCGCGTAGAAGGCATCATCCCAGCCCTCGAAAGCAGCCACGCCATCGCCGAAGTCCGGAAGGTGGCCCCAGCCATGCGCAAAGATCAGATCATCCTGGCCAACCTCTCTGGTCGTGGCGACAAGGATGTCGCCCAGGCGGCCCGCATGATTTTTGGCGAGGAATTAAAGTTCTAAACAAAAGCCATGAAACTGTGGAGCATCGTCATCGGTCTGGCTGTCATTGCCTGCGATGCCGATGCATCAGCTGGCACTACACGCATCCAAGTTTATGTCGCCCTGGCCGACAATGTCAGCCAGGGCATCTCTCCGGTGCCTGCAAAAATCGGCAGCGGGGATGACGCTGAAGCCAACCTATACTGGGGTGCGTCAGAAGGATTCAAATCCATATTTGCCCACAGCAAATCCTGGCAGCTCGAAAAAACAGAAGCCAACCCCTCAGCGCAGATCCTTGACCGGCGCACTTACCGGCATGCCGTCAAGGATTGCACCCTGGTCGCCGAGGCATGGCGCGGTAAAAATATCCATCAGTGTCTCGAAGCTTTCTTCACCAGCCTGCGGGACAGAAAGTGCGACCTCACCGCCTTCATAGGCCATAACGGACTCATGGATGAACCAGTGGCCGTCTCAGTTTTGCCCGCAACAGCTCAGCCGACGGATGCCATCATTCTTTGCTGCGTGAGCGGCAGCTTTTTCAAACCCCATCTTGAAGCCCTGAAGGCACGCCCTGTACTCACCACTGAACAGCTGATGTATCCCGGCTCTTTTCTACTGCGAGATGCTTTGGAGGTTTGGCTCAGAAAGGGCTCCCGATCTGAAATTCGCATGAGTGCGGCCAGGGCGTATGCTGCAAATCAGGGCATCTCAGTCAAAGCGGCGGCCGGCGTATTTTCAAAACTGGAGTGACATGAATCCCCTTATCCAGCCCCATAATCCCCTCCTGACGGCGACAAACGTCATCGACGAAGACATGTCGAAGCTGAAATCGCTTCTGCATGATTCGCTCTCCCCCCACCTGCCGGAGGGGCAGAAGGATATGCGCATTCTCAACCTTGCCTGCGGCCGCTGTGATGAGGCGGAAACCTTGATTCAAGTCGGCTCTGATCTGACCCAAGGAGGCAGCGTGGAAATGATCGGTGCGGACATCCGTATCCGGGAAATCCGCCAGGCACGGGAAAACCACCGGGATCTGCCAGCGCAGTTTTTGATCGAAGACGCCACCAAGATCGACCAGCACAAAGAGCTGGGAGAAGACTTCAACATGGTCTTTCTGCGCCACCAGAACTTCTGGCATGGGCAGGAGCTGTGGAAGAAGATTTTTGACCAGGGCATAGCCAAGCTCCGCCCAGACGGCATGCTGGTCATCACGAGCTATTTCGACGTCGAGCACCGGCTGGCCCTCCGTGCCCTGGAGGCGCTCGGCATGGAGGTCGTCAGCAACAAGCGCAACAAGGAAAGCCGTGCCCTGAAGGATGCTCCGGGCAAATCCGTGGACCGCTGGGTGGCCGTTTTGCGGCAGCGGCAGGCCTGACCAGGCCGCAAGATCATTTACAAGGCCGCTGCGAGGCGGTATTCTCGCCCCCCTCCCCCTGAAAATTCCATGAATCGTCGTTTTTCCGTCCTCACCCTCATGGCGGCGCTTGCCCTGACCGCTCCGGTGTCACATGCCCAGTCCATCGACGCAGGCAGTGACGTGGCGGAGCAGTACTTCCGCGGCTTTGTTCTCAACAATGAGGCCGCCAAACTGGAAGCCGCTGGAGACATCCCGCTGGCTCAAAGCAAGTTCAAGCAGGCTGGCGAGATCATGGACAGCATCGCCCGGAACTACCCCACCTGGCAGCCGGAGATGCGCACTGCACGCCAGCAGAAGATTCAGGACGCCCTCATGCGGCTCCAGACCCGCGCAGCCGCCGCTGCGCAGACACCTGCTGCAGCACCAGCCCCCGCAGTGTCTCCGACACCCGCAGTCACTGCGCCCGTAGCAGCGGCAGCCGCCATGGCGGCCATTCCCACCCCAGGGGTGCTCTCACAGCCTGCTGCTGTAGTCCCCGCCACTACACCTGGCGTCCTTCCCAGCCTCAGCGACATGCTGGGCCAGTGGGAGCTGATGTACAAACAGCGCGTTCTGGAATTGGAAACAAAGGCCAATCAACAACAGCTGGATCTCGGCAAGTGGCAAAACTGGTACCAGTGGGCCTCAGGAGAAATCACCACCGCACGCGAACAGAACGACGCCCTCGGTAAAAAAGCCGCCGCGATGGAGCAGACCATCCTCGCCATGGGCAAGGACGTGGAGGAAGGCCGGGCCGCCCAGGACAAGATGGGCAAGCTGATGGAGGAAAAGATGGCCGTGGAGCTTGAAATGCGCAAAAACGGCCAGCGCCTGCAGGCTGCCGAGGCCGCCGCCAAGGAGGCCTCACAAAAGCTGGCCGATGCCTCCACCAAGATGGCGGACATCGAACAGGAGCGCTCCAAAATCCTCAAAGAGCGTGAGCAGATCGTAAAGGATCGTGACAATGCGATCGCCCAGCGAGATGACGCTCTGAAGCAAAAAGACGCAGCAGTGAAGGACCGCGATGCTGCCAGCGCCCGCAGCCTGGGGCTTCAGGCAGAAGTGGACGATCTGAAAAAGAAAACTGTCAGCTCCGAAATGAAGCGGCTGCTGGCTGAAAACGAGCGCCTCAAAAAAGAGCTTACGGATGCGCAGAAGCAGGTGGAGACATTGAAGGCGGATGTGGGCCGCAAGGACAAGGAAATCGCCGATCTGCGCGGCCAGCTCACCGGCCTTCAGGGGCAGATGGCCGAACTGCGCAAAGAAAGCGCCACCTACCAGACCCAGGTGGCCGAGCTGACCAAACAGCTCAAGGAACTGCAGGCCGGGGGCATGGATGGCAAGATGGCCGCCACCCCGGAACTCACCCAGGAGAACGAACTGCTGCGTGGCATCATCATGCGCCAGCTCCGTGCACAGCATCGCCAGCAGGCAGCCAAGGATCTCATGATCGCCGAGCTGCAGAAGATGGAAAACGCTTCAACCGATCTCATCAAGCAGGTCGAGGAAATGAAGGATGCACGCATGATCCTGACCCCCGATGAGGAAAAGCTCTTCACAGACCCCGTCGCGCGTGAGCTTCTCGGTGCCAAGGGAGTACAGGCCACCCTCGTTGCCAGCGCCTCCCCAGACAGTGACAAAAAGATGGCTGCGCCTGCGCCGACCTCTGTCGAAAAGCTCATCAACCAGGCCAACGAATCCTACATGAACAAGGATTTCGGCACCGCCGCCAAGCTCTACCAGGATGCACTGCGTGCAGAGCCGAAGAACGTCACGGCTCTCATCGGCCTGGGCATCACCCGCCAGCGCGAAAACAAACACGCCGAAGCGGAGGTGTCCCTGCAAAAGGCCCTGGCCTATGATCCGAACAACGAACCCGCCTCGTTTGCCCTGGGTGTCACCTACTTCAAGCAGGAGCGCTGGAAGGATGCGATGACCTACTTTGAGAAAAGCCTGGCCAAACGCCCCGACAACGCCAGCGGCAGGCATTACCTGGGCATCATCGCCACCAAGCTGAGCCTGATCGAACGCGCCGAGCGTGAATTCAAGACAGCACTGGCCATTGACCCCAGCTATGGCGAAGCTCATTTCAATCTCGCCGTGCTCTACATCACCTGGGATCCTCCCCAGTGGGACAAGGCGCGCGCCGAATATGATGAGGCTATCAAGAAAGGCGTCCGCCCGGATGCCAATCTGGAAAAGCTGCTCCAAGGCGGCAAGGTTTCCCAGCGATAAGCGCACAGTCAGAACCGGGATTCCAAAGCTCTTCTGCCATGAGAATCCTGATCCTGCAGCTGCTGCTCAGCGTCTCCAGCCTCACGGCTCAATCACTTGTCGATGTCGGCACAGCAGCTGATGGCATGGTCATTGAGCTGCGCTACACGACTGCGAACAACTACTTCAAAACTGCCTTTTACCCTAAGAACGCACGCGCCCTGCTGCGCCCGGAAACGGCCGCCAAGCTGAGAAAGGCGCAGGCAGAACTCAAATCCGAGGGACTGGCCCTGAAAATCTGGGATGCCTACCGTCCGCTTTCGGTCCAGCGCGCCATGTGGAAGACACTGCCAGATGCGCGGTACGTCGCCGATCCTGCCAAAGGCGGACGCCATAACCGGGGTGCGGCGGTGGATGTGACACTCGTCGATTCGCATGGCGTGGAACTGATCATGCCAACGGCACACGATGACTTCTCTGAAAAAGCAGGCGCCCATTTTAATCTGGTGTCCCCCGAAGCCTTCAAGAACCGGGCCAGGCTTCAGGCAGTAATGGTGAGGCACGGCTTTGCCCTCTTCGAGAGCGAATGGTGGCACTTTGATGACGCAGACTGGGAACGCTATACCACCCTGGATGTGCCTTTTGAGAAACTGGAGTCCAGTCAGCAAAAATAGCCTCTGCCAGTGCACAAAAAAGGGGAGACGAGCGGTCTCGTCTCCCCGTGTGAACAGCCAGTCTGGCGATGGAAATTAAACGCGGATTTCCTCGCCCGTGGTCGCATTGGCCAGCGTGATCTGCTCGCGATGGAAGGCGGGATCGCTGCGGAAGGTGAGGCGTGCCTGATACTTGCGCTCGAGATCCACGAGCAGCTCGCCGTCCTCGGTCTTGAGACGGTTGAGCACCTCAGGATGCACGATGACGATGAGGCTCTTCTGATCTTCCTTGGCACGGCCCAGCACAGAAACCAGCCTGCGCTGCAGCTCCACGCTCATGGTCAGGGGGGTCTTGACCTGGCCGTGGCCTTTGCAGTAGGGGCAGGGCTCGTACAACGTGGTACCCAGGCTCTCATTCAGACGCTGGCGCGTCATCTCCATGAGACCAAACTGCGAAATGGGCAGCACCTGGGTCTTGGCCTTGTCTCGCTTGAGGTGCTCCATCATGAGCTTGTACACGGCCTGCTGGTCGCGACGGTGCTTCATGTCGATGAAGTCCACCACGATGAGGCCGCCCATGTTGCGCAGGCGGAGCTGGCGGGCCACCTCGGCGGCGGCTTCGAGGTTGGTTTCGAGCAGGAGTTTATCGACATCCTTGTGGCCCTTGTTGCGGCCGGTGTTCACGTCGATGGAGACAAGCGCCTCGGTCTGATCAATCACGATATAACCACCGCAGGGCAGCCAGACCTGGCGATAGAAGGCGTTGTCGATCTGCTTCTGAATGCCGTAATGCTCAAAGATGGCGGTCTGGCCCTGGTAGTAGTTGATCCGGCGCTTGGCGCGCCCGGAGATCAGCGCTGCCATACGCTGCATGCGCTCCACAGTGGCTCCGTCGTCACAGGCCACTTCATCAATGTCCTCAGTGAGGAAGTCACGAACGGTGCGCTCCACGAGATCCGGCTCCTGGAAGCAGCAGACAGGGGCGTTCTGTCCATCGCGCTTGGCCACGATCTGGTCCCACTCATCGAGCAGGATGTTCAGGTCTCGAACGATATGGCGCGCACGCTTGCCGGAGGCCTCAGTACGCAGGATGATGCCCATGCCTTCAGGCAGGCTGATCTTCTCGATGATCTTGCGCAGGCGTGAGCGCTCTTTCGGATCTTCAATCTTGCGGGAGATGCCGCAGGTGTCGTTCAGCGGCATCAGCACCAGCAGGCGGCCTGCCAGGGAGATGTTGGTGGTCACGCGCGGGCCTTTGTTGCCCACGGGCCCCTTGGTCACCTGCACCATGATCTCAGAGCCGACCGGGTAGAGGCTCGGAATATCCTTGGCTTCGATGCGCTTCTTTTTCTTGCTGCCGCCGCGGTTGATCTCCTCCAGTCCGGCATCCAGCGCGGCAGGAATGGCGTCCCAGAAATGCAGGAAGGCGTTTTTGTCGAAGCCGATGTCGATGAACATGGCCTTGAGCCCCTGCTCAATGTTGCGGATGCGGCCTTTGAACACGCTGCCGATGAGGCTGTTGGTGCCGACGCGCTCAATGTTGTACTCTTCGACAACGCCTTTGTCGAGCAGAGCCACACGGTTCTCCAGTTTCTCGCAGTTGATGACGAGCCGCACGCCGCTCTTGATGTCGCGTTTGCCGGTGAGCAGCTCTTTGATTCTTTGAACGAAGGTCAATGCCATGATGTAAAGTCTCCTTGGGGAAAATGAGTGCAGTCTTCAGCGGAAGAGTCTGCGGAATAATCCGCCACCACTTGGCGCAGCGTCGGATGGTTTGTTTTCCTGGGAGCCTCCCCGGTTGAAGATACCGACCCTGCGCACTGGCACGGCCTGTGGTACTTTCTGCTCAGAGCTGGCTCCGGCCGATCCCGCTGAATCGGCCTTCGGCTTGATGTTGGGCGCCGTTTTCACACGCGGCGCGTCATCACCATCCGGTTCAGGCGCAGACACACCCGTGCCCACGTCTCCGTCCTCATCCGCACCGAGTGCCTCAGCGGGCACTGCAGCATCGGCGTATTGGACGGCTGCTATGTGATTAAAATGGCCTTCCGCCGGCTCCATCGGCGTGACGGCTATGTTAAATTTGGGGTTATCCAGTGCCAGGCACTGCTCCAGCACTCGTCGTGCCACAGGCGCAGCGCAGCCACCGCCGGATTTGCCGTTCTGCACCAGCACGGCTACAGCAAACTTGGGATCTTTATAAGGCGCGAAACAGATGAACCAGGTGTGATTGTCGTCATGCTTGACGTGTTTTTCGTCCAGCCGCCAGTTCTGTGCAGTGCCGGTCTTGCCCGCCACCTCCACTCCGGTGATGCGGGCGCCCTTGCCGGTGCCGGATGGATCGTTGACCACCTTCCACATTCCCTTGCGAATGACTTCGATCTCCTCAGGCTTCACGCTGGCGGACAGGTCACCGCGGAGGCTTGGCGGATTATCCAGCACCACCTGGTCATGATCCATGACACGCTTGAGCAGATGCGGGCTCCAGGCCTTGCCGCCATTTGCCACCGTGGCGCTGACCGAGGCCATCTGCAGCGGTGAGGCCAGCACATATCCCTGGCCGATGGAGGTGTTGGCCGTGGCTCCATCACTCCAGCGTTCATTGGGATGCGTGGCGCGCAGCCAGTCCGGATTGGGCAGGATGCCGGGGTTTTCATCCTCCAGCTCGATCCCTGTTCTGGTGCCGATGCCGAGGATCTTGCCCACTTTGGTGATGTTGCTGATGCCTGCTGCATTGCCGTATCGGTAGAAAAAGCAGTTGCAGGAGTACTTGATGGCATCGCTGAGGCCCAGCGTGCCATGCGAACCGCCGCTCTGACGCTGAATCCAGCACTGCATGGCCTTGTTGCCATAGGTCACGCTGCCGCTGCAGTTGAAGTGGCTGAGCTGAATCCCCGCAAGACAGCCTGCGAAGGAGATTGGGATTTTGAATGTCGATCCCGGCACGTGCCCTTTCACCGCGCGGTTGAGCAACGGGATGGTGGGATTCCCCAGCAGCGCATCCCAGTCAGACTGCTGGATGCTTGGGATGAACTGGTTTGGATCAAAGGATGGCACCGAGACCATCGCCAGCACCTCGCCGGAGCTTGGCTCGATCACGACCACAGCACCACGACCTATCTTGCCATCTCGCAGCGCCCTGTCTGCAATCAGTTGCATGCGTGCATCCAGGGTGAGGTACACATCGTTGCCCTTGCGCGGCTCCACATATTCCTCATCCACTTCGCCGACAGGCCGGCCGCGCTGGTCGCGCTGCATGACGCGCACCCCGGGCTTGCCACGCAGGTAATTATCAAAGCTCTTTTCCACCCCAGCTCCACCAAAATCATCAGGCACGTAGTAGTCCCAGCCCTTGCGGTCTTCAGCGGATGCACGCTGATCATCCGGCAGGCGGACATATCCCAGGATGTGACAGGCCACCGATTTCAGAGGGTACACACGAGAGGCGCGCTCCGCCACGGTGACCCCCGGCAATCCGAGGTTGTGTTCGGCGATGCGGCTGAACTCGGCAAAGGTCAGATCGTCTCGATAGACCCAAGGCACGGCACCGCCAAAGCTTCGGTAATGCACGCGCAGGGAGTCCACAGAGTAGTCCTTGTGCACCCCCATCTCCAGCATCCGGCGCGTGATCGTCTCTTCAAAGACCTTGTAGATATCCAGCTCCGGTTTCTGGCGCTTGATGCCCTTTTCCACGATCTCAAAGGTGATTTCTGGAATGGCAGGACGCTTCTTCTCTTTGACGAGACGTTTGTACTCAGCCACGACTTCCGCGAGGTTCACACGCACTTCAAAGCTGGCCTTGTTGGTGGCCAGCACGATGCCGTTGCGGTCCTTGATCTCGCCACGGGGGCCGGGAATGCGGGCGCGCTCCTTCTTTGCTCCCGGAATCATTTTGGCAAACTCCTCCCGGCGATCAATCTGCAGTGACCAGAGCCTGAACACGAGCAGCCCAAACCCGCACAGCATGGCGAGGGTGAACAGGTAAAGTCTGAAGCGGTATTTAACGACCATCGAAGCGATACCTCAGGCCTTCGTATTTGATTTCGTAGCTCGACAGGCGGGCGAGTGAATAGAGCAGCAAAAAGATGAGCGGCGCGGCAAGCATGGCAAGCAGGGAGTCGGTGATCATCTTAGACCACACCCCCGTGGGAAACTGCAAGGAACCTCGCAGGAACGTAATGATCAGATACTGGGACAGCAGCCATGTGAAAGTGGCCACCCCCACCATGAGCACCGGCAGCTCCAGGCGGCCACGTTTGAACAAAGGACGAATCCCCTGCAGCAAAATGCCCAGCATGCCAAACAGCGCGATGGAGAGGCCGAAGGGCAGCGGATGACTGCCAGCGCCCAGCTCCACATCCGCGCCCGTGCCAAAAATGTCCTCGGCTCCAGACAGGCTCTCCGCCACGCCCGGCAGAAACCGCGCGTCCCAGATGAATCCGGTGATGAATGCCAGCAGCAGCATCACTGCAAACGGCGAAGCCACGGAAGCACTGAAGAAAAACACGGCCGGAAGAAACAGCGTGGCAAACTGGGCGATCTCCAAACCAGGAATGAACTCCTGCACCATGAAGGTGAGGAGCAGCAGGATGATGGAGATCGGATGAAACAACATGGCGGCTCAGGGCTTGGCGCGTTCCGGTGTCGCTGCAGGTTCCGGCGTGGGTTCGGCCACCTGCATTTCGATCACAAAGACATAATCCAAGGTGGAGAAATCAACGGCGGGTTCGATGACGGCCTCTCCGGATATCTCACGATTTTCAAACCGCTTCACACGCCCCAGCAGCAGATCTGGCGGAAACACTCCACCTTCACCGGAGGAATACACTCCTGCGCCGGCATTGATGTTGGAGTTGCGGTTGAGAAAACGCAGATGCAGCTCCGGCCGCACTTCCAGTGCAGCACGCTCACCGGCCAGGATGCCCTGCTCCAGCGTGCCCTCGATCTTGGCCGAGACGCGGCACATCTCATCTGTCAGCAGGATCACCTTGGCCATATGCGGCGCAAGGGTGGAGGTCTTGCCCACCAGACCCACGGATGTGATCACAGGGCTGTCAGTACCAATGCCGTCAAGAGAGCCTTTGTCGATGATGAGGCTGTTCCACCACGTGCTGGAGCTGCGACGGATGACCTTGGCGGCCGTCATCTTAAACGGTGCCGACTGCTTGAACTCGATGAGCTGGCGCAGCTTGGCATTTTCCTCGATGATCTGGTTGTACTTCTGCTGAATGATGCGCAGACGCTCCAGCTGCACACGTTGCTCGTCATTTTCACGCTTGAGCTCCGCTGGATTGACCTGCGGCGCGACGGCGTTTTCGGCAGCCTGCTCCATGGCGGCGCTGCTGTGAATGAACGGCGCCAGCAGGCTCATGACACGAGCCTGAATCTGCCGGGTGGTCGCTGTATCAAACGTAAACACGGCAACGAGCCCTGCCACGAAAATCAAAAGCGCGAGGATGTTGAGCTTTTTCATGATTGCCTTTCCTCCGGGCTGGAAGCGGCGCTGTCAGGCAGTCGCCGCGATGCAGCACGAATCGGTCATCAGACTTCGGTCGTGCTCACTTTGCGGAGGAATTCGAGTTCGCTGAGCACGCGTCCCGTGCCTTCGCCGACAGCACTCAGCGGATCTTCCGCCACATGCACTGGGAGCGCCGTTTCTTCCTGCAGCAATTTGTCCAGACCTCGCAGCAGTGCGCCGCCACCAGCCAGCATGATGCCGCGGTCCACCAGGTCGGCGGAGAGTTCCGGCGGGCAGCGTTCCAGCGTGGTGCGCACGGCATCGATGATCGCATTGAGAGGCTCCAGCATGGCCTCGCGCACTTCCTGGCTCGTGATGGTGATGGTCTTCGGCAGACCGGCCACCATGTCGCGGCCCTTCACCTCCATCGTCGTTTCCTTGCCCAGCGGGAAGGCGGAGCCAATGCGCAGTTTGATTTCTTCTGCGGTGCGCTCGCCGATCATGAGATTGTAGGCGCGCTTCATGTAGTTGATGATCGCCTCGTCGAGCTCATCACCTGCCACACGCACGCTGCGGCTGTACACGATGCCGGAGAGCGAGATGATCGCCACCTCAGTGGTGCCGCCGCCGATGTCCACGATCATGTTGCCAGCGGCTTCCTGCACTGGCAGGCCCACGCCGATCGCGGCAGCCATCGGTTCTTCGATCAGATAAACTTCACGTGCACCAGCCTGCTCGGCGCTTTCTTTCACCGCACGCTTTTCCACTTCCGTGATGCCAGAGGGAACGGCGATGACAACACGCGGGCCGCGCACCTTGCGGCCGCCACCCTGCACCTTTTTGATGAAGTGGCGCAGCATCGCCTCCGTCACGCGGAAGTCGGCGATCACACCATCCTTCAGTGGGCGGATGGCTGTGATGCCACCGGGCGTTCTGCCAAGCATGCGCTTGGCATCATCACCCACAGCCACCACTTCGTTGCTGCCGGATTTTACCGCCACCACCGAGGGCTCCCTGAGAACGATACCGTGATCTTTTACATAGACGAGTGTGTTTGCCGTGCCGAGATCGATGCCGATGTCTTGGGCGACGAAGCCGAAAAGTTTGCCGAACATTGAGAATAAATGGGAAAAGTGTTGATGCGATCAGGGATCAGAACCGTTTGCGCGACGTAGAATTCCATCTGTTTTGAGAATCACGAAAGGCAACGCGCGCGCGTTATTCTAACCCACTATAAAGCTAAAACCGCCTGAAATTGCGTCAAGGGATGTTTCTAAGAAGCTGGGAATTGGCCTTTTCGGACAAAAAGCCCCACCTTCACCCCCGGATTCGGCTCAAAAACGCCTTTTCCACCCCATAGACCCGCCCAACCAGGTGATCCGCTTCCGCCCAGTCCAGATTCGTCGTGGTGATGATCTTCTGCGTCCCGGGCGGCAGGAGGGACAGCAGGGCACGACGGCGGTGGGCGTCCAGCTCACCAAAGACGTCGTCCATGAGCATCAGGGGAGCCGAGCCACAGGCATGCTCCAGCACCTGCGCCTGGGCCAGCTTCATGGCCAGGGCAAAGGAGCGCTGCTGCCCTTCGGAGGCAAAGGTGGTCGCATCCAGGTCATTCAGCTGCATCCCGATATCATCGCGGTGCGGGCCTAGCGCGGTGGATCGGCTGCGCCCTTCCTCCTCCCGCACTGCCAGCAGCGCTTCAAACAAGCCCTGCTCCACGTCGCCTGTTCTTTGGAATGTGATGCTCACCTTCTCTGCACCCTCGCTCAGCCTGGCATGCGCCAGCGAGACCTCTGGCTGCAGAGCGGCGCACAGCTCGGTACGCCGCTGCCACAGTGTGCTGGCAAAGCCCTCCATCACTCGTGCAAAAGCATCCGCCTGCTTCCATGCGATGACAGCATCACGTTTCAGCACGTGATTGCGCCCGCGCAGAGCGCGCTCGTAGCCGCGCAGCGCATGCAGATAGTCGGGAAACATCTGGCTGGCGGCAAAATCAAGAAACCTGCGCCTGTGCTCGGCGCCGCCGCGCAGCAGGCTCATGTCTCTGTGGTCCATCCACACCACCAGCCCGGAGGCGGCCAGATAGTCGGCCGACCGGCCGCAGGTGGCTCCGTCCACCGCCAGCCGCCGTGTGGTGGCGGACTGCGCATAGCGCAGGCGTCTGCCATGCCAGTGCGCCTCCACCACACAGGCCGGGGCGCCAAAACGCACCAGTTCGCCTCGGTTCGTGGTGCGCGGAGACTGCAGCCGCAGCAGCACGCAGGCGGCCTCGATGAGGGAGGTTTTCCCCTGGGCATTGCGCCCCACCAGCAGCGTCACATCAGGATGCAGTTCCACCCTCGCCTCGGCGAAGCAGCGGAAATCGCGCACGAACAGGTCGGAGAGCATGCAGTCTGGCACTTCTGCGCCACGCCGCATTTCCGGTTGCGTTCACGGTGCACATGAAGATGAATCCCGCCCCCTCTATGGCCTCCATCCAAACAGTCAAAGGCTTTCGCGACTTCTTCCCCGAAGAATGCGCGTTGCGTAACTACATTTTCGACACCTGGCGCGCGGTCGCCCGTCGATACGGCTTTGTGGAGTATGAAGGCCCGGTGCTGGAATCCACAGACCTCTTTCGCAAAAAGAGCGGCGATGAAATCACCAGCCAGCTTTTCTGCTTCACCACCAAAGGTGAAGACGACGTGTCTCTGCGCCCTGAAGTGACCCCTTCCCTGGCTCGCATGGCTACGGCACGGCAGCGTGATTTCAAGAAACCCATGAAGTGGTTTCAAATCGGCTCCTGCTTCCGTTACGAGGCGCCGCAGGAAGGCCGCACACGCGAGTTTGTGCAGTTCAATGCAGACATCCTCGGAGATGCCTCACCCGCAACGGATGCAGAGCTGATTGCGCTGGCGATCGACACTGTTCGGGAATTCGGTGTGAGCACGGAGGACTTCGCCATCCGCCTGAGCAACCGTGAGATTTGGAACACGTATCTGGCGGAGAGAAACATCCCCGCCGAGCACACCTCCACCTTCCTGCAGATCATCGACAAGATCGAACGCGCGAAGCCCGAGGACACGGAAAACAAGCTCTCCGCCATCGGCCTGAGCCTCGCAGATGTGCGTGCCTTCATGGCCTCTGCCGACGAAAATCATCCCGCCTTCGCGGCGCTGCGTGAGAACCTCACCGCACGTGGCCTCTGGCAGCAGGTGCGCATTGATGCCACGATCGTGCGTGGCCTGGCCTATTACACGGGCACGGTGTTTGAAGTCTTCGACCTCAAGCACGGCCTGCGCGCCGTGGCAGGCGGCGGCCGTTATGACAGGCTTTGCGCGCTGATGAGCGACGGCAAGGTGGACATGCCTGCCGCCGGCTTTGCCATGGGCGATGTGGTTTTGGGCATCCTGCTGAAAAAGACCCCTGGTGCCCAGATGAAACTGACCAGCGCCCTGCTGGCTTCCAGCAGCATCGACGCCTACGTGGTGGTGGCCGACGAGGCTCAGCGCAGCAACGCACTGGCTGCCGTGCAGGCTCTGCGCGCCGCCGGCGTGCGCGTGGACTACAGCTTTGGTGCGCAGAAAGTGGGCAAGCAGTTTCAGGCCGCCGAGGATCGCAAGGCACGCTTTGCCATCACCTTCGGCGCTGAATACCCCGAGGTGGTGATCAAGAACCTGCTGGCACGCTCTCAGAGCGCGGTGGCGGTGGATGGACTCGTGGCCGAAGTACAGCGCCTGCTCTCTGAACCCGCCCTGGGTCCATTGATCGCCTGATCCAAGGCAAACAAGTGGTCTGCATGAGCGTTGGTTTGAGCCAGCCTCATGAAGACACTCCTTGCTTTCTTCGGTCTCGTCCTCCTCGCCGCGCAGGCTCAGGCGGAATTTCGTGCCGGTGCCTCTGCCGTGGACATCACACCAACGGCTTTCCCGCGCATCATCGCGGGCGGCTTCATCGAGGCGCAGTCCTCTACGATCACCGACAAGCTTTACACACGCAGTCTGGTGTTGGACGATGGTAAAACGCAGATCGCCATAGTCATTGTGGACACATGCATGATGACTCGCACGCTGATCGATGAAGCCAAGGCGCAGGCAAGCTATCAGACAGGTATTCCGGTGGATCGCATGCTCGTCTCCGCCACCCATACGCATGCAGCCCCTGCGGCGATGGGATGCCTGGGAACACGGCTGGATGTGGACTACGCCAAGTTTCTTGTGCCTAAAATCGCAGAGGGCATCGTGGCGGCGCACAAGCGCCTGCAGCCTGCGAAGATCGGCTGGGGGGCGGTGAACGACTGGGAACACACGCATACCCGACGCTGGATTCGCAAGCCAGACAAGATCATCGCCGATCCCTTCGGTGAACTCACTGCACGTGCCAACATGCACCCGGGCCACGAGAGCCCGGATGTCACTGGCCCTTCCGGCCCCTCAGACCCCGGACTGTCGGTCATCTCAGTGCAGACTGCGAATGGCAAACCGATGGCTTTCTTCGCCAACTACTCGATGCACTACTTTGGAGCCAAGGCCATCTCCTCGGACTACTACGGGGCCTTTGCCCGGCACATCGCCAAAATGCTCAAGCAGAGCAGCAGCGAGGGGCCGGACTTTGTGGCTGCGATGACTCAGGGCACCAGCGGCGACCAGCAGTGGATGGACTACAGCAAGCCTCGTCCTCAGATCACGATGGATGCGTATGCCGAGGAGGTGGCCAAGAAAGCCATGGAGGCCTACGCAAAGATCAAGCACCAGAAGCAGGCCCCCATCGCGATGGCGGAAAAGCTGCTCACGCTGAACTACCGTGTGCCGAGCGAAAAACGCCTGTCCTGGGCGCGCCCGATTGCAGCAAAAATCGTGAACGATGTGCCCAAGGACAAGCAGGAGGTCTATGCCCGCGAAGCGATCATCCTGCACGAGCGGCAGAAGACGGAGATCAAACTGCAGGCCATCCGCATCGGCGACCTGGCCATCGCCACTCTGCCCAACGAGGTCTATGCCATCACCGGACTCAAGCTGAAGGCACAGAGTCCGCTGCCTACAACGATCAACATCGAGCTGGCCAACGGCGGCGAAGGTTACATCCCCCCGCCCGAACAGCACGCCCTCGGCGGCTACACCACCTGGCCCGCACGCACCGCAGGACTTGAGGTGCAGGCTGAGCCAAAGATGGTCGAGACCCTGCTCGACGCGCTGGAGGAAATCACGGGCAAAAACCGCCAGCTCATCACACACGCACTCGGTGCTTATCCGCAGTCCGTCTTTGCCTCCAATCCCGTCTCCTACTGGCGCATGGACGAGATCGCAGGAGACAGACTATACCCTGTGAATGACTGGCGTGGTGCAGAGCCGCAGTATGAGCCCGGCGTGGCCCGCTACCTTGAAGGGCCACAGGGAGAGGCTTTCTCCGGCAAGGACATCAACCGCGCCCCGCATTTCGCCGGGGGCCGCGTGGATGGTTTTGAGATGAGCGGCACCGACTACAGTGTGGAGTTCTGGTTCTGGAATGCGCTGCCCGTCAATGCCCGCGTCGTCACGGGCTATCTTTTCTCGCGCGGCCCTGATGGAGACAAAGACTGCCCAGGAGATCACCTCGGCATCGGCGGCACTCATGCCGATGCTACTTCGGGCTGCCTGTTTGTTTACAATGGCAACAAGTCGAAAGGCCTCGTCTCAGGCAAAACCAAGCTGGCCCTCAAACAGTGGCATCATGTGGTGTTAAACCGCAGCGGCAAACGGCTGCAAGTGTTTCTGGACGGCAAGCCGGAAATCGAGGCCGATCTGGAGATAACACACACGCCCAAGGATCAGTGGTTCATCGGCGGACGCAGCGACAACCTTTTCAACTTCGAAGGCAAGATCGACGAAGTGGCTCTCTACAATGATGCCCTCACGGCTGATGAAACGGCAGCACACTACAAGGCCAGTGGCATGACGCCCCCCTCACCGCCCAAGCTGCAGACAGCCACGCCACCGCTCAGCCCGGATGAATCGGCGAAAAAATGGCATGTGCGTGAAGGGTACCACATCGACCTCGTCGCCGCAGAGCCCGTGGTGCTTGACCCGGTGGCGTTTGACTGGGATGACAAAGGCCGTCTGTGGGTTGTCGAGATGGCGGACTACCCCCTCGGCATGGATGGCAATGGCAAGGCGGGCGGACGTGTAGTCATGCTGGAAGATACCAACACCGACGGCCGCTACGACAAGCGCACCGTCATCGTGCAGGACCTCAGCTATCCCACAGGCATCCTTACCTGGCGCGAAGGCGTCCTCGTGACCGCCGCTCCAGACATCTTCTTCATCAAGCCGAGCGGCGAAAAACAAATTCTCTACACCGGCTTCAGCACCGGCAACCAGCAGCTCCGTGTCAACGGCCTGCGCTGGGGCATGGACGGCTGGGTTTACTGCGCAGCCGGGGCGCACCACGGCGGCTACAACAAAGGCACGCAGATCGAATGCAAGCTGACCGGGCAGAAGGTTGATCTCGGCAGCCGCGACTTCCGCTTCAAGCCAGACACGGGTGAATTTGATCCGCAGAGCGGCCCTTCTCAATTTGGCCGCGCTCATGATGACTGGGGCCATTGGTTCGGTGTGCAGAACAGCTTTCCGCTGTGGCACTACGTACTGCAGGACCACTACCTGCGCCGGAACCCGTACGTCATTCCACCGGACCCGGTGCATCAGCTCTTCCCGCGCAATCCACCGGTGTATCCCGCCAGCAGCAAGGAGAAACGCTTTCACAGCTTTGACCAGTCGGGGCGCTTCACCAGCGCCTGCGGCATCGAGGTGTATCGCGACCGCGTGCTGTTTGATGATGGCAAGACCCACGCCTTCACCTGCGAGCCGTTTCATAATGTGGTGCAGCACCATGTTCTGGAGGACGATGGCGCGACCTTCAAAGCCACACGCGATCCAGCCGAATCAAAGATGGACTTCCTCGCCAGCGAAGACCGCTGGTGCCGCCCGGTGATGGTCCGCACCGGGCCTGACGGCGCCCTCTGGGTGGCAGACATGTACCGCTACATGATCGAGCACCCGCAATGGCTGCCGCAAAACGGCAAAGACGAACTGCTGCCACACTACCGCGAAGGAGATGACAAAGGCAGGATCTGGAAAATAAGCCGCACAGATGCACCTGCCAAGCTCGCATCCACAACAGTCAGCCTGGAATCCGCCAACGGCTGGCTGCGGGACAAAGCACAGATGCAGGCTTTGTGGTCAGACAAGCCCGCGACTCTCGCCTCGAAGTCGGCAGCCGCAGAAACCACTGCGCAGTCGGCTTGGCTGGCTCTTCAAAAAGGCAAACTGACACACGACGCCTGCCTGTCACTGCTTCAGCATGAATCCCCTCGCGTGCGCGAGCAAGCGCTGCAGATGGCGGAAAAGCTGCACTGGGAAAAAGACAGCCCCTCCCTGCAAAAAGCGCTGACCAAGCTCCTTGAAGACAAAGATGAAAAAGTTCGACTCCAACTGGCCTGCACCTTGGGAGATCTTCAGGGCGGCTGGGCTGCAAATCTGCTGGCTGGCCTGCTGCGCACCGCTCCCTCTGCTTCGCCCCTGCAAGGCGCTGCCATGAGCTCCGTCATGCCTCACCTGGAGCGCGTCTGCGCAGGTTTTCCTGACATTGTGAATAGCAACCCTCAGGTCATCGGCCTGCTATTCCGCTGCGCGCTGGCAGTGAAGAATGAAAAAGCCCTCGCATCCCTGCTTTCAGTCGAGAAAGCACAGAAGCATGCAGTGGAGTTTTTGGCCGTGCTGGATGAGGCTGGTCTGTCGCTGTCCAGCTTCACACCGCAGACAACTTCAGAAGCAGCTCGGCTGGGATTGAAACAAATAGCCGACATGCTCGCCAAGGCGGCAGAAACAGTCAAAAACACACCCACAGCCCCGCCTATGGCAGATCTGGAGCTGCTGGCCTCAGACCGCGAGCATCGGGAGATGGTCAAAGCTCTGCTTCCGGAGCTCTGGCAGAAATCGGCAGACGCCGGAGTGCTGCGTCTGGTCACCAAGCTTCAGCCAAAGAGCGGCCCTGAATTCCTTCTCGCAGGCTGGAACGAGCGCACGCCTGCGGTGCGCCTGCAGATCCTCGAAACCCTCCTCTCCAACGATGGCTGGACACTCGCGCTGCTCAAGCGTCCGGAGGCCAAAGGCTGCGATGCTGCCACGCGGGCACGCCTGATCAAGCATCCCAAAAAGGAGATCGCCAAACTGGCCGCGACCGTGTTCGAGGATGCCTCCAGCTCCTCGCGCACAGCGGTGGTGGACAAGTTCAAGCCCGCCCTGAAGCTCAAGGGAGATGCCAGCAAAGGAAAAAACACCTTCTCCCAGGTGTGCATAAGTTGCCACAAGCTCGACGGCGTCGGCATCGAGCTCGGCCCGGACTTGCGCAGCGTGGTGCAGCATGATGCCGAGAAGCTTCTCAATTCCATCCTCGATCCCAGCGCGATCATCGAGCCGGGATTCATGGCCTACCACTGCACCCTGAAAAACGGCGAGCAGCTCTACGGCGTGGTCGCCACGGAAACGAGCGCCAGCCTGACCCTGAAAATGGCCGGCAACCTGACGAAATCGGTGCTGCGCAGCGACATCGCCAAACTCCAGAGCACCGGAGCCTCTCTGATGCCGGAAGGCCTGGAGGCCGCGCTCACTCCACAGTCTCTGGCAGACCTGATCGCCTACCTGCAGACGCCGAAGTAATTTTCGAATTCGCACTATGTGGCTAGAGAACTGCTTTCTCTCGCGTATCCGATCACGATGTCTTCTCCCGATCATCCGTGCAGCGGCCATGGCGGCCCGCATGCCTTCAGCTTCATGAACCCACGCCTGCGGGACGGAGTGGTCGTCCACAGCCGCCGCTCCGTGCTCAAGACAAGCCTCGCAGGACTGGGCGGCCTGACACTCCCGGCTCTAACCAAACTGAGGGCCGAAGGCAAGACCACGAAAAGCGGCAAGGCGGTGATCCTGCTGTGGATGACCGGCGGCCCTTCCCAGATCGACACCTGGGACCCGAAGCCTGACCGCCCGCGCGAGATTCGCGGCCCCTTCAAAACCATTCCCACCAAGCTGCCCGGCACGCACATCTGCGAATACCTGCCCAAGCAGGCGGCCATGCTGGACAAGTTCACACTCATCCGCTCGGTGGACTGCCGCTTCAGCAACCATGAGCCCAACATGGTCATGCAGACCGCAAACCTCGCCAATGAGCCGCGCACGAATCCGAAAGCGAAGTACTACCCTTCCTTTGGCAGCATCGTGGCGAAGCATCGCGGGGCGAACCACCCGGCCATGCCGCCGTATGTGGTGCTGAATATGAAATCGCGCTCGCATGTGGGCTGGGGCGGTTACCTCGGCACGCAGTACGATCCCTTTGATGGAAACAACGCCACCAAGCTCTTCCAGCTACCCGCCGGTCTGAGCATGGACCGCCTGCAGGCACGCCAGACGCTGAGCAGGCAAATAGACGGCCTGCGCGCCGAGATCGACGCCAGCGGCATGATGAACGCCATGGACAGCTTCTCCCAGACCGCCTTCGACATCGTGGCCGGAGGCAGGGCGCAGGAGGCTTTTGACCTCAGCCGCGAGCCCCAAAAAGTACGCGACCGCTACGGCGACCACGACTGGGCCAAGCAAGCGCTGCTGGCCCGCCGCCTTGTCGAGCGCGGCTCATCCTTCGTCACCATCGATCTCAGCAATCACGGCGCCTCCGGCACCTGGGACAACCACGGAGACAACATCCCGCCCTACGGCGGCATCTGGAACGGCCTGCGTCCGCTGCTGCCGGTGTTTGACCACGTCATCACCACGCTCGTCAGCGATCTCGCAGAGCGTGGCATGCTGGATGACACGCTGGTCATGTGCATGGGAGAGTTTGGCCGCACCCCCACCCTCGGCACCCAGGGCAGCACCGATGGCCGCAACCACTGGCCCTACGTGATGTCCATGTGCCTCGCCGGCGGCGGCTTCCGCCACGGCCAGGTCATCGGTGCCTCGGACAAAGACGGCGGCCAGATTGACGAACGCCCCGTCACCCCAGGCGACCTCGCCGCCACCATCTACCATCACATGGGCGTGCCTCTCGACACCACCTACACCGACCACCAGGGCCGCCCCAACTTCATCGTGGACCAAGGCGCACCGATCCGGGAGCTGATCTGAGCCACTCGAATTTCTCAGTTCGAAACTTTGAGCTGCCTCACAAGTCTATGTATGCTGCATCGTTATCGATGCGCATTCATATAGTCAGTGATCTCCATCAGGAGTTTGGCGAAATTCCTTTGCCCAAGGTGGACTGTGACTGTGTGATCCTTGCAGGAGATGTCTCGACGAAGACCAATGGACTGAAATGGATCCTGCGTGAAATCACCGATGTCCCAGTGATCTACATCTGCGGCAACCATGAGTTTTACGGAGAGAACTACCCAAGCTTATTCGACAAGCTGCGTGAGCAGTCACGAGGCACCAATGTTCACTTTTTAGAAAATGAATCCATTACCATCCAAGGCGTACGCTTTTTTGGCTGCACATTATGGACCGACATGGCGCTGATGGGCGACTGGATGGATGGCGCAATGGAGGCCGGACCTGCCATGAATGATTACAAAAGAGTGCGAAACTCTTCCCGAGGATACAAGCGCCTCTCCCCACGTGACACTCGTCTGGCTCATCTGGCGTCTGTCGAAGCGCTGCGATCTTTTCTCAGTTCTGGTGAGGCTGAAAGATCTGTCGTCGTCACTCATCACGCCCCATCGCTCATTTCATTGCCAGAGCACAGACGCACAGAGCCCATCAGTTGCGCCTATGCCTCCCATCTAGAAGCCCTGATCCACGAATTTCAGCCGCAGCTCTGGGTTCACGGCCACATTCATCACAACAACGATTACAAGATTGGCACTACTCGCGTTCTGGCCAATCCGCGAGCCTACCCGGACAAACCAAACCCGGGTTTCATTCCAGATCTTGTGGTAGAATTGCCTACCATCTGACGCCCTCGGCTGCTGATTGCTGCGGGTCTCGTTTGAGGGGGGGGAGAGCCCCCTCGTGGTCATCCATGGCCCCCACACCTTCCCAAATTCGCGACCAAATTGTGAACAATTGAACAGTTTGTGAATACAGGAGGAGTATTTTTTCGCGAATAATTATGGCAAACGCACTGATAATCTCTTATTTAAGAGATATTAACTACCGGTTTCGTATGTTTTTCGTCACCGGACTTTCTCAGTTCGTCTGCTCATGTCTGCCGCAAAGAATGGTTCGAAGAAACCAGCCAAGCGCCCTTCCCGTAAGCGCAAGGGTGTTGGCACGCACGTGATCGATTACGAACCCGAGTCCCCCGTCATTCGCGAGCACGAGGCCGTGGAGCGCCGCCGCAGAGGATTCCGCACCGCAATGTGGCTGATCGCTGCGATGATCGTCATCGGCGTCTGCTGGGTCACGTGGCATGAGGCGCTGGAAAAGAACTCCCAGTTTCTGCTGAAGACCGTGGAGGTGAACACCCAGGGCACCCTCACTCGCCAGCAGCTCGTGGCCGCCACCGGACTCACCGAAGCCACAAACCTGCTCACCGTCAACCTGCGCGAGGTGCGTGCCAAGATCGAACGCCTCCCTCAGGTGAAGTCCGCAGTGCTCAAACGCGACTACCACGGCAGGCTCACGCTCGATGTGGAGCAGCGCATGCCCGTGGCCTGGATCGAATGCCCGAAGCACAAGCTTCTGGGCCCTCTCACCGGCAAAGGTTGCCTCATGGACGCTGAAGGCGCCCCGGTTCCCTGTGATGTCATCACCCGTGAATACCTGGCCATGCCTCGCATTCAGTTCCCGGCACTGAGCGAGGCCACGCCAGGCAAGCCCTCGACCGACCTGCAGGTGCACGCTGCCCTGCGTCTCATGGAGAAGCTGCAAAGCCGCCAGGACCAGCTCCCCATGCTGGAATCGATCGAAATTCCCAACCCTTGGTCGCTCGTCGCGCATTTCAACGGCGATGCCAGAATCACCTTTGGCATTGATGATCTGGATCCGCAGCTGGCGCGCTTTGACCGCGTCATGCACGAAGCCCGAGAGCGCAAATGGCGGATCGCCACGCTGAATCTCATTGCCACCATCAACACCCCTGTCACCTTTCACGAGACACCGGATGTCGCCGGGCTGAATCTGGCGGACAGCGCCCCCACTCCACCCGCACGCTGAATCTCATGGCCAAAAGCACCATCTATGCAGGTCTTGAAATCGGGACGCACAAAATCTGTGTGGTCGTGGGAGAGGCGAAGCGTGACGGTGCCATCAAGATCCTCGGTGTGGGCCAGGCTCCCTCACGTGGCGTACGCAAGGGCGAGATCGTTGATTTTGAAAAAGTGCAGACCTGCGTGAACGACGCCCTCGTGCGTGCGGAAGACCGCAGCGATGTGATGATCCGCAACGTCTTCCTGGGCGTCACCGGCGCACACATCGAGAGCCTGAACAACCGCGGCCGCCACCGCCTGCCTGACGACCAGACGGAGATCGCCGAGGACGATGTGGAGGAGGCCAAGGAAATCGCCCGCAGCGTGTCCATTCCACAGTCCAACGTGTTTCTGCACAGCGTCACACGCCAGTATATCGTGGACGGCCAGGAGGCCGTGCGCCAGCCCATCGGCCGCGAGGGCCGCGTGCTGGAGGCCGACTACCATATCATTCACGGCGTGCGCGGACGCGTACAAAATGCCATCCGCTGCGTGCGCGAGATCCCGCTGGAAGTCGAGGATGTGGTCTTCAATCCCGTCGCGGCGGCACAGGTTGTGCTCACACGCGAAGCGAAAATGCAGGGTGCGCTCATGATCGATTTCGGTGCCGGCACTTGTGACTACGTCTTGTATGAAGACGGCATGATCACCGCCTCCGGCTGCGTCCCTCTCGGCGGAGACCATATCACCAATGATGTGGCCATGGCCCTGCAGATCCCCAATGGACGCGCCGAGCGCCTCAAGGTGGAGGAAGGCAGCGTGCTCTATGAAGATGTGGCCGAGGGCGAGATGCTCAGCATCGAGGACGACACCGGGCTCGTGCTCGGAGAGATCGAGCGCGCTTTTCTCTTCGAGGTGATGAACCTACGCACTAAAGAGATACTTACTCAGGTCCGCGTTCGCGTGGAGGATCACCTCGGCCGCCTCGGCGCAGGCATTTACCTCACCGGCGGCGTCAGCATGATGAAAGGCGTTGACGCCGTGGCCCGCGAAGTGTTTGGGATCAAAGTTACGCGCGCAGGTTCGGCCCCCGTCAGCGGCATCACCGCCACTTTCGAGAATCCGCAATACTCCGCCCCGATCGGCCTCATTCGTTATGCGCAGATTCTGGACAGCGAGAAGCCCTTCCTGTCTCCTCTAAAACGCCTCGGCAGGCGCATGCAGGAGCTCCTTTCATCCATCACACTTTAAATTTTCAGCAAGCCAGCACCCCAACCTCAACCACCCACGATTATGGTAGAATACGACCGCTCCCATTCCCCTGAAGGTGCCAGCACGGCGGCGCCACGCATCTGCATCGTCGGTGTCGGCGGCGCAGGCTCCAATGTTGTCGATCGCATCACTCTGGACCGCATCGTGGATGCCACGCTGGTCTGCGCGCACACGGACGTGCGTGTGCTGGGCCACTCCATGGCTCCGGTCAAGATCCAGCTGGGTGCCGAGCTCATGAAGGGCATCGGCGCCGGGGGCGACCCCGATCTGGGGCGTGAGGCCGCACTGTTCTCCCGTGAGCAGATCCGACAGGCCATCGAAAATCACGACATCATCTTCATCAGCGCCGGCTTGGGCGGCGGCACCGGCAGCGGTGCGGCACCGGTCATCGCAGAGATCGCCAAAAACACCAACGCCCTCGTGCTCGTGGTGGCCACCATGCCCTTCAGCTTTGAAGGCCGTCGTCGTCTGGGACAGGCCGAGGAGGCTCTCGAGCTGCTGCAGAAGCGCGCAGACGCCCTGGTGCTGTTTGAAAACAACCGCATGGGCGAGCTCATCCTGCCCAAAGACGGCATCCAGAAGGCCTTCAATCAGGCGGACCAGCTCATCGCCCAGAGTCTGCGTGCCATCTCCACCATCACCACCACACCCGGCCTTGTGAAGCTCGGCCTGGACGACCTCACCTCCGCCCTGGCCAATGCCAATGGTCGCTGCCTCTTCGGCTTTGGCGAAGCCCGTGGCCAGAACCGCGGATCCGAGGCGCTCAAAAAAGCCCTCAAAAGCCCTCTCATCGACTCCGGTCGTCTCCTGCACCAGACCAAAAACCTGCTGGTTCACGTGGCCGGCGGCGAATCACTCACGCTCGTGGAAGTGGAAGGCGTCATGAAGCAGCTGGGCCGTCATGTGCCGGACCAGACACACATCCTCTTCGGCCTTGGTGTGGATGCCAAGCTGGGAGACGCCGTGGCCGTCACCCTGATCAGCTCCCTGGGGCTGAACCAGCTCAATGCCCACGCCGCCGCCGCACCGCCCTCGGAAATGCTGCAGCCGCGCGCCGAACTGCCTGTCTCCGTCGCTCCAGCCCCCGCTCCGCTCATCCCTGCTCCGGCCCCCGCGCCCGCACCCAAGCGCGAGCCCGCCCCAAAGAAGGCCCCTGCTCACTCTCAGTACGCTCCTCCTCCACAGCTGGAGTCCGCCCCGGACCTGCTTTTCAAGGCTGAGGAGTTTATCTCTGTGCCCGCCGTGGGCGAGGCCTTCCCGCTGTCCAGCCTCCACGCTGAAGCCGCCGCCCCAGCGCTGCCCAAGGAATTGCCCGTTGTTCCTCAATCCTTCATGATCGAAGAGCCGCCAGCTCTGGAGATCCCGGCTGCCCCCGTCATCACTCCGGCACCCGTCATCGCCCCCGCTCCGGAAACAGCACGCATCCCTGTGCGCACCCCGATCGCCAAAGAACTGGCCGACGCCGCCCGCAGCCCCAAGGAGTCCACCCTCGCCGCCGTCGTGGCACGCAGCGTGACTCTGCAGACGGAGGCCGCTCCTGCTCCACAGGATGACCTCATCTCTTTTGATGAGCCCGAGGAAGCAGCCACCACCATCAGTGCTGCCACCGCCGTGCTCACCCGCACCAAACCCACAGCGGAAAGCCAGCAGACCTTCAGCCTTGGCGAGGAAGACCGCGGCCGCTTCAAGGATACCGAACCCTCCATTGTGCAGGGAGAGGACCTTGATGTGCCGACCTGGATGCGCCTGAAGAAGAAGCTGCGCCGCTAATCCCAGCCTTCGCATTTATCTCACGAAAACGACGCCGCTGGAGCGTTGGTGTCTGCTCTCATGAGCGCCCAAATCTCCCGCCGCCGTCTGCTTCAGACCCTTCCGCTCGCCGCATTCGCCGGCAGTTTCCACATCCACGCGCGTTCGCAGGAGGTGCGGCAGTCTTGGATCACGGGAAATCCAGCCATCGACAAGCCGCGCGAGATCGCGCTCAGCCTGCTCAAGCCCACTCAGGCCCAGATCGACCACGCTTGGGAGCTGCACTTTGGCTCCGTCGTTTTTGAGAGCTACGGCTTCGCACCCCGCTGCGCCATCGACGCCGAGGCGATGAATGAAGCCATCAAGGCCGGTGTCGGTGCAGCGGAGATCAATGACCTGCGCGAGTCCATGTCCATGAATCGCAATGCGACCAACGAGCGCGAGCGCAAGGAATTCCTGGATGCCTTCCACGCCGCCGGTGTGACCTGCATCTTCCAAAACACCGGAGAGGAAGGCAGCGACCCCATGCGGCTGATCAAACGCCTGGCGCACTTCACCAAGGCCACCGATCTGCTGAAACCGACACTCTCCAAAGTGGTGACGGCGGACGAAATTGTGGCGCTGAAAAAGGCGGGAACCGTGGGCCTGTGCTTCACCACCAATGGTGTCCCCCTGCTGCAGGACTGGGAAAGCGTGCGGGACGAACTGCGCTTCATTCGCATCTTCCACGAGCTGGGCACCCGCATGATGCACGTGACCTACAACCGCCGAAATCCGCTCGGAGACGGCGCCGGAGAGCCCCACGATGGCGGACTCAGTGACTTTGGTCATGCAGCTGTGGCGGAGATGAACAAGGTGGGAGTCATCGCAGACGTGGCGCACAGCGGCTGGAAGACGGCCTATGACGCAGCCAAGGCCAGCACCAAGCCCATGGTGGCCAGCCACACCACCTGCTGCGGTGTTTACGAGCACTTCCGCGGCAAGCCTGACGACACAATCAAGGCTATCTGCGACACCGACGGCCTCGTGGGCATCTGCTGCATCCCCCGCTTCCTCGGCGGCAAGGGGGACATAACCACGCTTCTCGATCACCTGGATCACCTCATCAAAAAATTCGGGTCCAAGCACGCCGCCATCGGCTGCGATGTGGCCTACACCTCCCGTTTTGACAAGGAGGAGCGTGCAAAGCTTCTCAAAGCCCCTGGCGGCAACGCGGACAAGTGGGAACACCTCTGGCCGAAGGATGATTTTGTCACAACTGTGACAGCGGAGCAGAGCGTTGCCTGGTCCAACTGGCCTCTTTTCACCCTCGGTATGATCATGCGCGGCCATAGCGACGACACCATCCGGCAGGTGCTCGGTGGGAACATGCTCCGGGTGCTGAAGGCAAATCAGGTCTGAGATGTGACAAAAACCGCATCCTGCCGCCTGCAAGGTGGCACAGGTGCTGCGCGTATGGATTTTGGCGGGAAGTGATGTAGGATCACCCCGTTACCCCCCCACATGACCCTGCGCTTCCAGTTTCCCTCTCTCGTTTTGGGCGGCTTCGCCGTCGCCTCTTCGCTCGCGTCCGCCGCCGAGTCGTTCCCACCGGACCAGATCGAGTTCTTTGAGAAAAACGTCCGCCCTGTGCTGGCGGAACGCTGCTACGACTGCCACGGCGCTCACAAGCACCAGAACGGCCTGCGCCTCGACTCACGTGCCGCCGTCATTCACGGCAGCGACTACGGCAAAGTCGTGGAACCGGGCAATCCCAGCGCCAGCAAGCTGATCAAGGCCGTCAACCACGCAGCAGGCGTTGAGGCCATGCCCAAAAAAGGCGACAAACTGTCCGCACCGCAGATCGCTGCGCTGGAAAAATGGATCAGCATGGGCCTGCCCTGGCCCGCCGAGGCCGCACCCGCCGCCCATGCCAAGGCCGACCCCATGCAACACTGGGCCTACAAGCCCGTGCAGAAACCCGCCCTGCCCGCCGGTTTCACTGGCAATCCCATTGACGCCTTTGTGGGGGCCAAGCTCAAAGCCGCCGGACTCGATTTCGCCGCCCCCGCCGATACCGCCACGCTGACGCGCCGTCTCTACCTCACCATCACGGGCCTGCCGCCGACCTACGACGAACTGCAGAAAAAGCAGAACCCGCAACAGCTGATCTCCGAGCTGCTGGCCAATCCTGCCTACGGCGAGCGCTGGGCACGCTTCTGGATGGATGTGGTGCGCTACGCCGACACCAACGGCTACCAGGTGGCCGGACGCAGCAACTTCTACCCCTACGCCTACACCTACCGCGACTGGATCGTGAAGGCGTTCAACGACGACATGCCTTATGACAAATTTGTGAGCTATCAGCTCGCAGCGGACCGCATGACCGCAGACACGCCCAATTCGCCGAACCTCGCAGCCATGGGCTTCTACAACGTAGGAGAGCGCTTCATCAATGACCGCCTGCTCATCGCGGATGACCGCATTGACGTCATCGGCCGTGGCCTGCTGGGTCTCACCGTGGCCTGCGCACGCTGCCATGACCACAAATTCGACCCCATCCCAAGCCGCGACTACTATGCCATCTACAGCATCCTGAACAGCAGTGATGAGCCTGACGACACCGCCATGCCCGTCATCGGCAAAGCAGCCAACGAAAACGACGCGAAAGACTACGATGCCAAGGTGGCCGAGATCGCGAAGAAGGAGCTCGACTTCAAGCGCACCGTTTATGACGAGTTCCGCAAGCCGGAGCGTCTGGCAGAGTACCTCGCCTTTGCTCAGGAAACCGTGGACATCAAGGACAGCACGGACTTCAAAGGCAAGGCCGGTCAGATGAAGCTGCGCGACCGCGTGGCCAATCAGTGGCGCGATTTCCTGAAACGCTATGCCCTCACTGCCAAGCCGCATGCAGCCATGGTCGCATGGAACCGCTTTGCCAAGCTTCCCGAGGCGGAGTTCGCCGCCAAATCTCCCACCATTGTGCAGGAGCTGACCAAGCCCGAGAGCGGTTGCACTCCGGAGATCGCCGCCGTCTTCACCCAGACACCGCCAAAGTCCATGAAGGACGTGGCCCTCTCCTACGCGCGCATCATCCTCGACAGCAAGGTCGAGCCCGTGCGCCAGCTCATGCAGGACAAGCTCTCCCCCATGTCCGTGCCAGTGGAGGGAGCGAATGTGTTTTTCACCCGCAAGGACAGCGAGACGGTGGTGCGCTACAACAACGAGCGTACCAAGCTCGACAGCACGCATCCCGGCACACCGCCGCGCGCCATGGTCATGCTGGACAAGCCCAAGCCTCAGGACGTACGCGTCTTCATCCGTGGCAATCCCGGACGTCAGGGCGATCCCGCTCCACGCGCCTGGCTCACCATGTTCGGTGGCGAGAAATTCACCGACGGCAGCGGCCGCCTGGAGCTGGCCAAACACATCGCCAGCAAGGATAATCCGCTCACCGCACGTGTGATCGTCAACCGCGTCTGGCTGCAGCATTTCGGCAAGCCCCTCGTCTCCCAGACCAGCGACTTTGGCGTGCAGACGCCCAAGCCTCTGCAGGCTGAATTGCTCGACTATCTGGCCGCCACATTCATGGAAAACGGCTGGAGCCTCAAGAAGCTGCACACCATGATCCTCTCCTCCCGTACCTTCCAGCAGAGCAGTCATGCCACGCCGGAAAAAACCGTGAAGGATGCCGAGAACGATCTGCTGAGCCGTTTCAACCGCCAGCGTCTGGATTACGAAACCATGCGAGATGCCATCCTGGCCGCCAGCGGTGAACTCAATGCAGGCAAGCATGGCGGACGCGCCGTGGAGCTCAATGCCAAGGACGCCGATACCTGGCGTACCCTCTACCTCAAAGTGGACCGCTACGATCAGGCCAGCGTGCCTGCCATGTTTGACTTTGCCAACCCAGATGGCCACAGCCCGCAGCGCTTCAACACCACCGTCCCACAGCAGGCGCTCTTCCTGATGAACAGCCCCTTCATCCGTGGCCGTGCCGATGCCATTGCCAAGGCTACTCCGCTAAATGGAACCACGCTGGACTCCGAGTCCATCCGCTCGATGTACCACCGGGTGCTGGCCCGCGACCCCAAGCCCGACGAGGTGGAGCTGGCCCAGCGATTCGCTGCCGATGCGACAACCCTCAATGCTGAGAAACCTTTCCGCTGGAGCTACGGCACCATGAAGTTTTCTCGCTCTCCCGATGGCAAGCCCTCCTTTACCGACTTCCAGGCCTTCGCGAATCTGACGGAACGCGGCAACGGTGGCCAGAAACTCTGGAGCCCCGGCCCCAAGATCCCAGACCCCACATGGGGCCATGTATTCTGGGCCAACTATGGCGGTCATGCCGCGCCAGACGGCTCTGTCGTCACCGCACGCTGGCATGTCCCCACCGATATGAAGGTCTCCATCGACAGCACACTGAGCCGCAGCAGTGATCGCGGAGACGGCGTACGCGGCTGGATCTACAACATGCGCACCGGCATCTTGGCCGAGCAGCTCTGCACGCCGCAGAACAAGAAAATCCCCGTCCAGCTCACCACCGAGGTGAAACGCGGCGACATCCTCTGCTTCATCATTCACAACGAAGGCGGCACCGACAGCGACAGCTTTGACTGGCAGCCCACCATCAGCCGTGCCGACACCGGTGAGATGCTCACCAACCTCAAAAACGACTTCTGCGACTCCAGCCGCTGGCCCTTCGGCCGTGCCAAACCTCAGAGCCCCCTCAGCCAGCTCGCTCAGGTGCTGCTCATCAGCAATGAGTTCATGTTTGAGGATTGAGTTTAGCTTACTTCGCCAGAGCGAGAAACTTTTTCTCCTCTGGCAGCAGGAGTGTGGCAGATATTTTTTCGGCTATTTGAAACCCCGACGCTGCGTCGCCCTGAGTTGCCAGCATGGCGGCCAGCACAGCGCGCTCTCCCGGTGCCCATGTCAGATGCAGCAGTCTTTTAAGCATGCCGGACTCCTGCAGCGGAGCATGAAGACGATGAGCGGCCATGGCTCTGAGCAGCAGCAGTCGTGAAGAGGCTTCGCCATCTGCTGACGCTTGCATGGACGTGATCCGGAAGGTCACCACCTCGATCGACTCCCCTGCCAGCAGTGCCAGATAATCGGCGCGAAAGGCATTGGCTTGATTACCCGGTGTCAGGCTTGCGATTTCCGTGGCCATCTGGAGCATCCCATGAGTGTTGTGGACATTGAGATGCAGCGCATACGCCTTCTCCAGAAGGGATAGGCGAAACTGCGGTGCAGATGCCAGGGTGGCAGTGGCACGATAGCAATCTGTGGCCAGATCCAAAACACCCAGCCTTTCCGCAGCCTCAGCCACCTGCACTGCAGCCTGAGAATCCTGCCCGCGCCCCGTAGCTCCAAATGCCAGGTTCAAATGCTGCCGCACACGGGCAGCCTCGGCTCCTTGAACGGAAACGAGCCTTGCCTGCCAGAGGTGAAATGAAACGGCACCCAGCACCTTCTCCATGTCACGGTTCAAAACCATGCGCAGATCGTCCCACCGACCGGCCTGCGCCAGCGCCTCCAGCTTCAGCTTCGCAATATCTGCGGGCATGTCTTTCCATTTCAGTTCAGGCGGCAGGAACTCCATGAGCCGCTTATGCTCGCCCAAAGAAGACAGCCAGCGTGCGCAGGCGAGCCTTTGCCCCTCATCTGCGCCAGCGGCAGCCAATGTCTCACGATTCAAGATGGCCTCACGCTCCTCCGGCCGGAGCCTCACAAGAGCTGCGAGAACTGAATACCGTAGCCCTTCAACATCGGCTTGGTGCAGCCTCTCCACCATCTCCACCAGTCGCTCGGCCTCTCTCGCTGACAAGGTGGGTTCAGCCGCCAGAATACTGATGGACTCCGCAGCATTCACACCGCCCTCCTGAGCCATGAGCCATAGACTGCTTCGACCACGCTGGCGCACGTCTGGATGCGGCTGCTTGAGATCAAGAATCGCCATTTTGAGCAGGGCCTGCGCGTCACCGCTCGTGTTATTCAACGCCACCCTGAGCCGGAAGTCTGCCTCGCTGTCACGTCGCTCCATCTTCAGCAGGTAGGCCTCAGCTTCAGCAGCCTGTGCATTCTTTGCTCGAATGGCCTCGGGCAGTTGGGCGAGAGTTTTGCGCGCGGCCTCATGAGATCCAAGATCGACCTGCGCTCGCGCCAGCTTGGTGAGATCCTCAGTGACCGCATCATGCCCGCCGGAAAGTCGCTGCAGCGTTTGAACAACGTCGGAAGGGTGAGAGTGAGTTTGAATCTGGAATGCAGCAATGGCCCGAACAACCTCAGAATCATCCGGGGCCATTTCAGAAGCTTCTCGAATGCAGCGGGCGGCCTCGCCCCACTCTTCTTTCTCCATTTGAAGACGGGCTGATGTCAGCAACTCCCCGGCTTGACGGGAGCGCCACCAGCGCACTGCTGGTCTGCCTCCCAGCCACAAAGTCATCAAAAGCAGAAAGCCACTGAGCAAGATCCGGCTCAACCATGGGAAATGGCGGCGGGGCTGGCGTTCAGCAGCAGAACTGGAGCGGAGTTTTTTCATCTGCCTGAAGGAAAAACAGCGGGGTCGCACAAACAGAAAAGATGACCCGGCGGGAAGAAGCTCCCCACCGGGTCATCCAGGCCAGCAACACATCATTTACACACGACGACGGCGGAACACCGCACCGCATGCACCAAGGCCAAGCAGCAGAACCCGCGAAGGCTCAGGAGCTGCCGTCACGGTGGTCAGGCTCAAATTGTCATAGAACGCACCGGCAGGAAGCACGACCTTGCTGACCCCGGAGAGCGCCAGAGACGACTGATTGACCGAGAATCCAGAAGACGTCTGGTTCACATCAATGCTGTAGAGCAGAGAGTCCAAGGCGTTGTAGAACTCGATCGCCGTGCCAAACGGGGTGCCGAGCGTGCTGTTGTCCAGCGTCACTGCAAAGGCCGAAATGTCCTGGGGAGTGCTGAAGCTCAACAAGACCGACTGGTCCACGGCATCAAGCGCATTGCCCGAGATCGGCGCACCGTATCCACGCGCCGACGGATCCCCGACGGTGATGGCTGGTGCGGTGGTATCAGGACGGTAGCTGGGCGCGGGCAGCGGATCGCCATTGGAATCGACGGTTTCGATGTAGGCGTACGCAGATGACAGCGTTCCCACAAGGGGGCTGCCGGAGACAGAGGGCGTGGCATCGGAGCTGAAAGTGAAATTCAAAACCGTGGCCCCCTGCGAGCTGGCGCACATGGCGGCCAGCGCGAGGAAAGGAAGAAATCGCTTCATGAGAATAGCGGATGAAGGGAGTTTTACTTCGCACCACCAATGGCGGCCTGCATCGCCTTGAAGAAGGCGTCGGTGTTGTCAAAGACACCGGTGAACGCGGCGGCACCACGGCCACCAGCAGAGAGGGGAATGTCGGATGCCGTGTGCACGGCGCTCTGGACACCCGTGCCAGGCTGCTGGCCGGTGACCAGGAAATTGCCGGCAGTGTCGCGGGCGATGGGGTCCTGGTTGTAGGTCGGATTGGTCAGCCAGTCTTCATAGCGGTCCGAGTTGCCTGCATAGCCAATCAGCATGCGGTAGTCCACATCCATCGTGGTGGGATAACCGTCGGCAGCATTGGTGTAAGCTGGGAACTTGGCATTGTCATAGGTGCCCACGACCGGAGCGCGGAGCTGAGCGGCGCCACCGCCGGAAGCTGCACGTGTGACCAGGGAGCTGTTGGTAACGAGGCTGCCGCCGATGATATTGATGCCAGCGCACTCATGGTCGGCGGTCACGATGATGAGCGTGTCCGGGTTCGCAGCCTGGAAGGCAATGCAACGAGCGACGGCCTTGTCCATTTCGATCGCATCATGAACCCAGCGCTCGGTGTCCATGTTGTGGGCCTGCTTGTCCACGGAGGCGGCTTCGATCATGATGACAAACCCATTGGCATTCTTGCTCAGTACGCTGAGCGCCTTGTCTGTCATCTCCTCAAGCATGGGCTGGTCAGGATAGGTGCTGATCAGGCTCCCTGCAGCTGCGGTACTGGTACGGCGGTAGGCGATCTTGTCCATGGACACATCCATGTGGCCTGAATTGAAGAGACCGAGCAGCTTGGTCTCGCTGCCGGTCATCGCATTAAGACCAGCGAGGTTCGGCGCATAATAGAAGCCCGCGGTCTGGAAATCGGCGATCAAGTCGCGGTTCGGGTCCACGGCACCGGCAGGCACACTCCAGCCGGCCTGGATGTCGCTTGGCACCACATAGTCAGCGCCGGAGGCGGTGCTGCTGTTGACACGTCCAGACCCGCCTGTGGTGGAAGGGAGGAACCACTTGCGGCCACCGCCCATCAAAACGTGAAGGTTGTGATTGGCAGCGGCTTCATCCAGATACATGTCACAGATGCCGGTGCCGGCGCCACGGTCCTGGGTGGAGGCGGCAAAGGCGGCAGGCGTGGCGTCTTCCACGTCAGCCGTGGTGATGATGCCGAGCCATTTGTCCTGTGTGCGGGCAAGGTAGTTGCCCATGTGCTCGACACGCGGGTTGTCCCACTTGTCAGCCGTGTCATCAGGAAAGACGCCTTCCTGGCCGTTGTTGGCCTTGTTGCCGGTGGAATAGCAGTGGGCGCCAGGGGCGGAGTCCGTGACAATCGAGTTCAACGAATGTGTCGTGACGATGCCGGTGACTGGCAACGTGTCGATGGCCAGAGGATCCACGGCCTTGCCAAGCGCAGCTCCTTTGGAGACGATGCGCGCGGCAGTGCGGTGGGCGATGCCCGTGCCGTCACCGATGACCCAGATGATGTTCTTCGCCTTGCGTCCGGCATTCAGCGTGATGCTGGCGATCTCAAAGTTACCCGTGGCGGTTGCCTGAAGAGAGTCGCTTTGCGTGGCTTCGACCGTCAGTGTCTTCACACCGGGGGTGTTGTTGGAATACGCACGGACAGTGGCGCTGAACTTGTCAGAACCGATGCTGGTGATGGCAGAAGCTCCTGAGGCGGGCACCACGGCGACACCATTGACCTTGAAGACGACGCTCGTGATCGTCTTCCCGGCATCAGCCTGGATGGTGGCCTGCAGGTCAAACCGCTGGGCCGGAAGGAAGCGGGAGATGTAGGGCGGTGTGGAGTCGTTGTAGCTGAACAGAGCGCTGGGCGGGTTCAGACGGGTGACGGAAGGCGCCGCGAAGGCGCTGCTGAGGGCGCTTAGGCCGCTCAACGCAGCAATGAAGTGCGTGGCATGTTTGAGTTTCATGGAGTGTCGGGGGTGAGGTTGTTGTCTCGGTTTCTTCTGGGGTTGAAGAAAGGGGCTGGGGCGTCTGAGCGCGGCAGCGCGCCCACGTCACTTGGCAGCGGCACAGCCCGGCCTGACTGAAAGGCAATGGGCTTCCGCACTTCCAACAAGGCTCCGGTCCGGGCGTCGGTCACAGCTTCACATCGCAGCCTCAGGTGCGAGACACGACCGCTCAGCTCCTGGTGGGACCCCAGTTCCAGCGTGCCGTAGAGGGTCATCTTTTCCCGCCTCCACGCAGGCGCATCATGTCCCCTCACGGGCAGGATGACATAAAGCATCTGGGGCGGAATGCTGTCCGCCAGCCCCTCTTCACGCTCGTTGTAGGCACGCGGAGTTGCGCAAAAAAGAAAGGCGCTGGTGTCGATGTCAGCGTGCCTGACCATGAAACCCGTGATGCAGATCTTCCTGCCGTTCAGCTCCTTGATTTTGGCGGTGTATTCCAGCCCCTTGGGTCCGGCTGGCGTCACAAACACTTCATCAAAAGAGAGCGGCTCATGACTCCTGCGACTCTCTTCAGGAAAGGCCTTCGGCTCCTGCTCCACCTGCGTTGCCCCGGCTGGCTTGGCCTCCTCTGAAGCACCGCCTCCTGCCAGAGTCATAAACAACGCCGCAGCCAGTGCAGTGAGTGGAATCAGCAATGTAAGCGGGCGGAGTTTCATCGCCGCCGACAGGAGCACTCATCATTTTTGCATCAATGCATCAAGCGGAACGAAATCGTTCCGGGAACGTTTTCGTTGCGCAGACCCATGAGTCGAAAATGTTGCGATGAACATGTCCTGCCTTCTTCAGAAACGAAAACTTAATCGGCGGCAAATGGTGAACGTTGTGTCACTTGCCAGCCAGACACAGCTCACATCTTCTGATGTGCCTTGCCATCTGATTTCACTTGGAACATGCCCCATCATTCCAGCATTCATCACACCACGAATCGCCACGCCATGCAGTGCTTTTTCATGGCATGGATGATGGCTGCTGTTTCTGCCCAATCAGAGACCCCGCCCTCATTCTCTCCCCCCCATCCTTATTCCCTGTCCCGATACGTGGCCTCGTGGGAAAAAAATCCTTTCACGCTCAAGACAACTCCAGCCACGGAGCAACGTGCATCCTTTGCCGAGCACTTGGTCATCGCATCTGTGTACGGAAACCTGGCGGATCCGACCGTGGTTCTGGCCAACGTTAAAACCCATGAGAGGATACGCCTGCAAACGAGCCGGTCGAATGCCAGCAACATTCAGCTGGTTCGCCTGCACACAGGAAATGGAAAACGGGATGACATGCTGGCCATTGTGTCCATGGGCGCAGAGACATCCGAAATCCGTTATGGCACAGACTACCTCAGGCAGATGTCAGCCTCGGGGACTGCCCAGCCAACACAGTCTGTCCTGCAAAAACGCCAGCAGTCAGTCAGTCAGCACTCCGGCGGCGCTGCTCAGCCTCCTCCATCCACATCGCCGCAGGTTGCAGGAGGCGGCGCTTCAGCCCCCGGTTCGCTACCAGGGGCAGTCCCTCAGCAGGAAGGATGGCTGGTCGCTGGTTCCTTCAATCAATCCACCGGCAGCGGCTCACACAGCAGCCAGACTGGCTCCACACAAAGCGACAATCACACATCGACACCATCAGTGGCCGAGGGACCTTCAGGCACCGCTTATCTGTCTCTCCGGCGGTACACCTTTCGGGCTGGAGACGAATTTCCCATCCCCAACCCTGATCCTCAGTAGGCTCACAATGCTTGTCGCCTTGAGGCCAGCTCAAGCTTCATTTCGCAAAGCGGAGCGATCAGCCAAGCTGCGAACGCAGATCCACCACCTTCGTCCTGGCAAACTCATCGTGCAGTGTTCGCTTGTTGCTGCGAAAGATCATCAGCGTGTCGATGAGCATGAAGAGGAAGTTGACCACTGGAATCAGATAAACAACCTGCAAGGCCACAATGCGCCGGGTGATGATGCGCGCCCTGTCACACGGGCCTCCGTCGATATTATCGATGCGGATTTTAAGAGCCTTCTTCCCGATCGTCTGGCCGTTGTGTAGAAAATTCCAATTGATGCCAATCATGACGAGCAGCCCTACGACGGCCCACAAGGCGTTCTCAGGCCTGAAAGCGAATGCAGAGCCGCCGGCAGCCTGTCGTGCAGCCTCCCGTTGAAAGGTACCGGTCAGAAACTGCAGTGGCATGAATATGGCCATGAGGATGAGTGAATCGAGAAATGAAGCGCAGAGCCTATGCCAGCGGCTCGCGAGAGGCAGTTCCTGATCGGGCAATGGCGCAGTCAAGACAGCGGCCTGCGGTGCGGCATATGGATTGAATTCTTCGTTCATGACATATGGCGCATATCACAAAGCTCGCCGCCGAGTCGATGCAAAACCGCCCCGGCGCTCTGAAACTGGCCATTGCCACATCCCCTCCCCTGGCATGGACTTTCCTGCCCGGCCTAGACGATCCGCCCCTAAACCGGCAAGATCACGCATTCCTTGTCGTACATGCCCCCGATATTGACCTTCCATCTCAACCCTTAGCACACCATGTTCCGCATTCCTGGCGTCCCCGGCAAAGACCTTTGCGACAAAAACCTCGGCTTCTCGCGCCGTGACATCCTGCGCGTAGGCGGAGGCTCCATGATGGGCCTCACGCTCAACAATGTGCTGCGTGGCCAGGCCATGGCGGCAAACTCCCCCAATGCAGGCCGCGCCGGCTGGGGCAAGGCCAAGCACGTGCTCATGATCTATCTCCAGGGCGGCCCCAGCCACCTGGACCTCTGGGATCCGAAAGAAAACGTGCCGGACAAGGTGCGCAGCGCCTTCAAAACCATCCCCACCAAGGTTCCCGGCAAGCACTTCACCGAGATCCTGCCCGGCCTCGCCAAGGTGAACGACAAATTCACCATGATCAATTCGATGAGCTACACGCCGAATGGTCTTTTCAACCACACTGCTGCCATCTACCAGATCATGACCGGCTACACCACGGACAAGGTCAGCCCCTCTGGCCAGCTGGAACCGCCGAACGCCAAAGACTTCCCAAACTTCGGCAGCAATATCGTTCGCCTCAAACCGCTTCAGGAGCCCATGCTCCCCTTCGTGCAGCTTCCCCGCCCCCTGCAGGAGTCCAACGTCGTCGGCAAAGGCGGTGGCGCAGGCTTCCTCGGCAAGGCCTACGATCCCTACACGCTCTTCCCCGATGGCGACGACCTCGACATGGGCAAGATGGACCGCATCAAGATCGACGACCTCCAGCTCCGCCCAGACCTCTTCAGCGTGCGCCTGGAACGCCGCGCCAAGCTGCGCGATGCCATCAATGACCAGATGCCGCAGATCGAAGCCGCTGTGAAAGACATGAGCTTGGACAGCTACTACAGCCAGGCTTTGAATCTCATCTCCAGCGGCCGTGCGCGAGATGCCTTCGCCCTCGACCGTGAGCCCGCAAAGCTTCGCGACCGCTACGGCCGCAACACCTTCGGCCAGAGCTGCCTTCTTGCCCGCCGTCTTCTTGAGGCAGGCACCCGAGTCGTCGAGGTCATCTGGCCCAAGGTCGCCAATTCCGACAATCACTCCTGGGACCACCATGTGGGCCTTACCGAGCGCATGAAGAACAAGTCCGGCCCCATGCTGGACCAGGGGCTCAGCGCTTTGTTTGAAGATCTGGACGCCAGCGGCCTGCTCGATGAAACCATCGTCGTGGCCCTCGGTGAATTTGGCCGCAGCCCTGAGAAAGGCGTGTCCACCAGCGGCAATGGCAACAGCGCCGACGGCCGCGACCACTGGCCGTACTGCTACACCGCCATCGTCGGTGGTGCCGGCATCAAGCGCGGCTACGTCCACGGCAAATCCGACGCCACCGGCTCCGCCCCTGCGGAGGACGCCGTGCATCCCACCGAGCTCCTCGCCACCATCTACCACGCCGTTGGCATTGATCCCGAGACGATTGTTTACAATCACCTCAATCAGCCGCGCGAGCTGGTGAAGGCCAAGCCGGTGACGAAGCTGTTTGCATAAAGCACTCTATTCACTTCGCTAATCCATGTTGCAGGCATGCTCGATCGCATGCCTGTTTCATTTCTGCCTCACCGCATGAAAACAGCGATCCCCGCCTCGACCACAGGCTTCACTGAGCGTAGCACTTTGTCTGTGGAAGGAATCTGCCTCTCTCCACAGATCTGATCTGGGAGATTTTCCACCTGAGGAGTGAAGCGCACGCTCACCTTTTCATAGAGCTTGCCGCCCTCAAAGTTGGCATAGCCGCCGTAGTCCCAGCCAAATCCCGAGATTTTGAAGGCCTTGCCGTTGACCTTCTCCACCTCCTCCACCGTCATTCCCACCCGCAGCCCGTTGTCAAACTTCCACGCCTTGCCGACGACGGAGATGTCAAAAACGACCTGTGACTTGTTGTTCTCCGGGTCCCAGGTGATCACCAGTTCACGATCTGTGTCAGGAAAGAGCCTGGCACCATCGACTTCCTCCCCTTCGGCACCTGGAATTTTTTGAAACTTGAGGTTCTGCTGCCCATAGGCGCGGCCGACGTCCTTGAGCGTCATGCCCGGCTTGATCAGCCCCACGCGCTGCCCGGGCACCACGGTGTTGTCCTTCGGATCAAATTCATCCGCTTTCAGACAGATCGTAAACAGCAGCAGGCAGGCGAGGATTCGGTTCATGCCCGGACACATCCATAGCACGTCCTCAAATCAAGTTCGTATTGCCGAAGAAAATGGCCACGTGCGCGCCCGCCAGCTCCAGGCCAGAAACGAGAGGCACCCGAGTAGCAGCGCACCCATGCCATATCCCAGCAGCAGGCGGTCCGTGGTGCAGAGCAGATAGCCCCAGCCCGCAAAGGCCAGCAGTGCAGGCACAGGGTACAGCCACATGCGAAACGGCCGTTCCATCTCAGGCCGCATCCGCTGCAGCAGGATCAGCGCGCCGATCTGTCCCGCAAACTGCACCGCAATCCGCGTGGTCAGCAGCGCATCGATCAGCGTGCCCAATTTCACAAACGTGGCCGCAGCCGCGAGCACTCCCACCACAATCAAGGACACGTGCGGAAAGCCAAGCCGCGGATGCAGCCGGCCAAAGACCTGGAAGAAGCTGCCATCACGTGCCGCTGCGTACGGGATGCGCGAGTACCCCAGCAGCATGGCAAAGCAGCACGCCACCATCGTCCACAGGACCAGAATGGTGAAGAGCTGCGCAAAATCGTTCCCATAGACCTTCGCCATCATCATCGTCACCACCGGTTTGTTCACTCCTTCCGTGCTCACAAACTCCTGCCACGGCACCACACCGATGATCGAAAGGTTCACCGCCAGGTAGATCAGTGCCACCAGCACCAGGCTGATCATCACTGCACGCGGGATCACCCGCCCCGGCTGCTTCACTTCATCGCCGATGAAACAGATGTCGTAATAGCCCAGGTAGTCGTACATCCCGATGCGCGCCGCCGCCCCCAGCGCCACCCACTTGGCAGCATCAAAGCTCCAGGCGTCCGGCGGAAAATCAAAAGCCAGACGCGCATCAAAATGCAGCACACCTGTGACGATCACCACGGCCATCGCCAGCAGGGCGCCGCCCCAGAGTGTCACCATGATCGTGCCGATCGATTCAATGCGCCTGTAAAGCAGGGCTATCATGCCCACGCCCAGCGCCGCCCCCGCGCATAACCGCACCATCTCGCTGCTCTGCGGCCACAGAGGCTGCAGATACTGCGCCACTCCCACATAGGCCGTGGCCAGTTCCAGAGGCCCGCTTATTGAGGCTTGCATAATAGACTGACGTTAAGGCCATAGTTCAGCTTGAGCGAAGCAAG